>JAEEGK010003227.1_pt1 | contig 40719 bp, 40 predicted proteins | sample 8958771 | NCBI WGS metagenome assembly JAEEGK01 (sample SAMN16246547, study PRJNA631951) | gut metagenome | biome: gut microbiome; feature: rumen; material: SC-attached | host: Bos | place: Iran: Karaj | collected 2018-10
AGCCCGCCATCACCTCCCGGGCGTATTCGTGGATGACCGCCTGGTTGGGGGGCACGAAGATGCCGCCGAACTTTTTCGCGGCGGAGAGACCGAAGGCATGGTCGTCGGCGTTGATGGTGCCGCCCACGGCGCAGAGGCTGTTGTGGCAGTTGGTCATCACATAGGGCACGGGGAAGGCCGTCATGCCGCTGGCCATGGCCGTCTGGATGATGCCCACATAGGTGATGTCGTGGGAAATGAGGCTGTCGAATTTGATATGCAGCAGCCCGTCCCCCTTATCCGCGTTGTGGCTGCGGAGGATGGAATAGCTCATGGTGCGCTTCTTCCCTTCCTCCGGCGCGGGGAGCCCGGCTCCCTCCGCCACGGGTCCCTGGGCGGTGAGCCATACGCCGCCGTCCGTTCTTTTGAGAATACTCATATCGTCTGTCCCCTTTAAGGTTCAAGAATTCTGTTTAACTGAATAATTATATCATATGCCCGCCTTTACTGGAATGGCATTCTTCACTTTCTGCATGTTTTTTTCATTTTCCTGCAATTCTCCCCGGAATCCCAGGGTTTTTTCCGGCTGATTTCACAAATTTCTGAATGTTTCCGAAATTGTCTTGCAATTTCATTCAGCAGCGTGTATAATGCGGGTCATTATCCCAAAGGAGGTCCCGCCATGGACAAGAGAGACGAACTGTATGCGCAGAGCTTCGGCCCCCTCTACGACAGGATCAGGACCGAGTATGCCATTGATGAGAGCAATTACCGCAGCGAGACCATCAAGCGCGGCCTGCGCAATTCCGACGGCACCGGCGTCATCGTCGGCGTCACCAAGATCGGCAGCGTACAGGGCTACCTCATCCAGGACGGCGAGCGTATCCCCGTGCCCGGCAGGCTGTATTACCGGGGCTATGCCATCGAGGACATCCTGAACTCCCATCGGAAAGCGGGCACCTTCGGCTATGAGGAGGTCGCCTATCTGCTGCTCATGGGCTCCCTGCCCACGGAGGAGCAGCTCAGTCATTTCCATACCCTCCTGGCCCAGTGGCAGACCCTGCCCAACGGCTTCTTTGAGGACATGATCCTGAAGGCCCCCTCCCCCGACATCATGAACAAGCTGAGCCGCAGCGTGCTGGCCATGTATTCCTATGATGAAAATCCCGACGACACCGGCCTGGAGAACATCCTCCGGCAGTGCATCCAGCTCATCGCCCGCTTCCCCACCATCGTCGCCAGCGCCTACCGGGTCAAGCGGCATTATTACGACGGGAAATCCCTGAATATCCACATTCCCAAGGAGCATCTCAGCCTGGCGGAGAACTTCCTGCGCCTGGTGCGCTCCGACAAGAGCTACACCGACGAGGAGGCCAAGCTCCTGGACCTGATGCTGATCCTCCACGCGGAGCACGGCGGCGGCAACAACTCCGCCTTCGTCTGCCGTACTCTCTCCTCCTCCGGCACGGACACCTACAGCGCCATCGCCGGGGCCGTGGGCTCCCTGAAGGGCCCCCTCCACGGCGGCGCCAACAAGAAGGTCATGGAGATGTTCGAGGACATCAAGGCCAATGTGAAGGATTATGCAAGCGACGCGGAGGTCCGCGCCTATCTGGGCAAGCTGCTGGACGGCGAGGCCGGGGACCGCAGCGGCAAGATCTACGGCCTGGGCCACGCGGTCTACACCATTTCCGACCCCCGCGCCGTGCTGCTGAAGGGCTTTGCGGAGGAGACCGCCGCCCAGCACGGGCGGCTGGAGGAATTCAAGCTGCTGGAGAGCATCGAAAAGCAGGGCATCGACCTCATCACGGAGCGGAAAAACCTGCAGATCCCCATGTGCGCCAATGTGGACCTCTATTCCGGCCTTGTCTACAGCATGCTGGGCATCCCCGCCGAGCTGCTGACGCCCCTCTTTGCCATCGCAAGGATCGCCGGCTGGTGCGCCCACCGCATGGAGGAGGTCCTCACCTGCAACCGCCTGATCCGTCCCGGCTACCGGAGCGCCGTGAAGCCCCGGCATTATGTGGAGATCGGGGAAAGATAACCTGAAAGCAAAGATTCAGACCCGGAGACGGCACAGGCCGCCTCCGGGTCTCAAGCTGTCGACAAAGTGTCGACAGCTTGAGCGCAAAATCAGAAATGTTTTCTGATTTTGCAAGGATATAACGTGAAGGGGGCCTCTCCGCCCCCTTCACAAATCCCCCATGCTTATCGAAAACCTGAATCATGGGTTTGTCTACAGTCTGAGACCCGGAGACGGCACAGGCCGCCTCCGGGTCTTTTGATCCTCTCTTGCGCCACTATTTCGTATAGTTTTCCGCCTGGGCGCGGAACATTTCGGCGTATTTGCCGTTTTGGGCCATCAGCTCGTCGTGGGTGCCCTGTTCCGCCACCTCCCCGCCGCTGATGAGATAGATGCGGTCCGCATCCCGGATGGTGCTGAGGCGGTGGGCGATCATGATCGTCGTGGTGTTCGAGACGTCGAACATCAGCCTGGTCATCTGGTATTCCGCCAGAGGGTCCAGGGCGCTGGAGGGCTCGTCCAGGATCATGAAGCCGAAATCGTCCATGAGCAGCCGGGCCAGGGCCAGCTTCTGCGTTTCGCCCCCGGAGAGCATGACGCCGTCCTCCACGAATTCCCGGGACACCGTCTTGTCCAGGTCGTTCAGGCGGTCAAGCCCCACGGTTTTCAGGGCTTTTCTGCGCCGCTCGTCGGAAGCCTCCGGGTTATAGTATTGCAGATTCTCCCGGAGGGTCAGGGCGTAAAGGTTGGCGTTCTGGAAAGCGATGCCGACGCGCTTTCGCAGCGCATGCACATCCCATTCCCCGATGGGCTTCCCGTCATAGAGGATGGCGCCGCTGTCCACGTCATACAGGCGCAGCAGCAGCTTCGCCAGGGTGGATTTTCCCGCCCCGTTTTCGCCCACGATGCCGATCTTCTCCCCCGCTTCGATTTTCAGGCTCAGATCCTTCAGGCAGAAATCCGACTCCGGGTAGGCGAAGGACACATTCCGCAGCTCCAGAGACATGGGCGTTTTCGGCGGCATTTCCCCCGCGGAGGGCTCGATGACGCTCTTCAGATCGAAGAATTCCCGGGCCTGCTCCGCCTGAACGGCGGTCTGGGCCATACTGGAGACGACGCTGAACAGCTGCCCCAGCTGGGTGGAGAGGGTGGTGCTGGCGGCAATGAGGGCGGCGTAGTCGCCGATGGAGCCGATCCGGCCGCTGGAAATGCCCCACACCACATAGGTGATGGTCCCAAGGGTCGTGAGATGGTTGAGCAGACTGACGATCAGGCTGACCGCCGTCCGGGGCCTTACGAAACGAATGTAGATATCCCTGATCCACTTGATGTAGGTATCCACCCAGCCCAGCACATAGGTCCCCATGCTGCTGACCTTCATATCGGCGGCGTACTGCCGCTCCTGCAGCATACGGGATCCATAGCTGATGCCCCGGTTCTTTTCCGTCACCTCCCGGCTCAGCTGCATGTTCAGCTTGACATTCCGGATGTTTGCCAGCACCTGGGCAGCGGTGCCGACCACCACGATCAGCACCACCCAGGGACCCAGGACCGCGATGACGGCGAACAGGGCCGCGCAGGTGAGCAGTGAGCTGAGCAGCTGGACGACGTTTTGAAAGGCGATCTGCGCGCCGGAGGAGAACTGCTGTTCGGTCAGCTGAAATTTGGCGAAGTATTCCGGCTTGTCCAGATAGCGGTAATCCGTGACGATGGCCTGCTGCAGGATCAGCTTGGTGAACATCAGGGAAAACTCATTCTGCTTGATCTGGGAACCGTAGTTCAGGAGGCTGGTCACCAGTCCCACCGCCAGCTGCGCCAGGATCAGCAGCCCCACCTTCAGGATGATCCTGCCCACCGGCGTTCCGCTCAGCAGCCCGTCGATGGCCACCTTGGGCGTGGCCACGGTGACCAGGGAGTTCACCAGGCTGGGGATCGCCTGGATGACCAGCATCAGCAGGAGAAGCCCTTTCCCGTATTTGATCGCGGGCCTGAGGAGGAACAGGATGTTGTCAAGCGTGCGCTTCAGCTTTTTCATGGGTCACCTCCGGCTTTTTTACTTCATAATATCCTGTACGGTTTACATTTGTCAATCAACCATCCGTTGACGCACTCCCCGTTTTCGTTGGAAAGAAGTCGCGGCGCCTATGGGAAACCCCCGGATGCGGCAGCGCCGCCTCCGGGGTTCGATTCTGTTTTGCGCTACTGCGGGCTTTTTTTGTAATAACGCCCCCGCCCCATGGAAGAGATATAGATGTATTCTCTCGAAGGATCGCCCCGCACCGCGAAGACCGACCAGTGTTTCCCATAGGCATCGGCGAGCCGGCCCAGCTTCCGCCCCCGGTCACGGGAGGTATAGGGATCGTCCGTGGACTCCTTATACACCGTACCGTCGTTCATAGTGATCCGGATATCTCCGTAGACGCCGACGACGCGATTGGACCGTATGAGCCAGAGCGCGGAGAACAGAACGATCAGGGCCAAGGCTCCCAGGAGAAGCCGCTTCGCCTTTTTGCTCAGGGATACGCTATTGAACAGCTTTACGGCGCCGAGGGGCAGAAGGATGAACAGCAAAATGATACATGGGGCAATCAGGAAAAGCATTCCATGCCTCCCTTCCGTTGATCCGGCCAGAGTGAGAAGCCTCCCGCCGGCGCTGCCTTTCCTCCGGGATGCTCTTGTTTACCGTATCCATATCACAATTCAGCATTTTTGTCAATCTGTCGACATTTGCGGGAAAGGGTAATTGACAGTTGAGGGAAAAGGAAAGCCCCGCGAAACGGCAGCGCCGCTTCGCGGGGTACAGAGGCAGCATAGTGAAATCGTGCGCTCCGCACACGGTGAAATCATCGGCGAATGCCGCCGGTGAAATCGAATGCTCCGCATTCGGTGAAATAAAATCCGTCCCCTCACCCTGCGCAGCGGGATTTCACCGCCCAGCGATTTCACCAGCCGCAGGCTGATTTCACCCGTCCGTCAGGACGGATTTCGTTATATAAGGGGGCGTGACTGTTAGCTGGTGACCTAGAGTGAAATCGTACGCTCCGCTCACGGTGAAATCATCGGCGGACGCCGCTGGTGAAATCGAATGCTCTGCATTCGGTGAAATGAAATCCGTCCCCTCACCCCGCGCAGCGGGATTCCACCGCGAAGCGATTTCACCAGCCGCAGGCTGATTTCACCCGTCCGCCAGGACGGATTTCGTTGAAAAACCCCTTTTGCATTAAGCAAAAGGGGTTTTTCATGGAGCGGGCGACGAGATTCGAACTCGCTACCTCCACCTTGGCAAGGTGGCGCTCTGCCAAATGAGCTACGCCCGCGATGGTGCCTCAGGCCAGAGTCGAACTGGCGACACGCGGATTTTCAGTCCGCTGCTCTACCAACTGAGCTACCGAGGCATATGGCGACCCGGAACGGGCTCGAACCGTCGACCTCCAGCGTGACAGGCTGGCGTTCTAAACCGACTGAACTACCGGGCCGTATGGTGGGAACAACAGGGCTCGAACCTGTGACCCCATGCTTGTAAGGCATGTGCTCTTCCAGCTGAGCTATGCTCCCGGAAAGGCCATTTAACAAGCACAGTTCCAAGCGGCGAATTGAATAATACAACAGATCGAAGGGAATGTCAACACATTTTTTCAATTTTTGCTTTCTTTCGGCCGCCCTACAGGAACGCCGCGAAGAAGAGCCGTTCATCCTCCGCCCTCCGCTCCCGCAGGGGCAGCCCGCCGCAGATGCGCACCTCGGAAAAGCCCGCTTCCTCCAGCGTCCGACGCAGCCATTCCGGCGCATGCAGGTATTCCAGGTGCTCCTCGCTGCTGCGCCGCCAGAGCTTTCCCATGCGGGTGAAGACCTCCACATGATACTGACAGGCCTCCGACTCCGGCGGGCATGCGGCGCTCCACACGCAGTAGGCCTCCTCCGATTCGCTGAAAAAGGTCCGCCCGTCCAGCTTCCGCAGCTTCTCCGGCGTGTGCACATCGAAGAAGAACACGCCCCCCGGCTCCATGAACAGACGCACGCGGCGGACCGCTTCCTTCAGCGCCGCCGGCTCCAGATAGTTCATGCCGTCCATGCTGCACACCGCGGCCTGCACCGTGCCGTAAAGGTCCAGCTCCTCCATGGCCTGGCAGATGAACATGGGCCGGATGGGCACGCTGCGCCCTTCCCCGGCGGCCATGGCTTCCGCAAGCATGTCGCTGCTCAGGTCCGCGCCGATGACCTCATAGCCCTTTTCCGCCAGGAGCCAGCTGAGCCTTCCCGTGCCGCAGGCCAGGTCCAGCACCGTTTTTATGCCCCGGGGGCGAAAAAGCGCGTCACAACTGTCCGCCCAGGCCGGATAGGCCTGGGCGGGCATGAGACTGTCATAGACCTGCGCCAGGGCGGCGTAGGCGTTCATTCCTTATCCTCTCCGGACGCGTCCTCGGACGCCTTCAGGCGGTCGAAAACGATGCCGTAGCCCCCTGCGCCATACTGCAGGGAGCGGTTGACCCGGCTGATGATGGCGCTGCTGGCCCCGGTCTCCTCCATGATCGCATTGTAGATCAGCCCGTTGTTCAACAGCTTGGCCACTTCAAAGCGCTGCTCCATCGCCATGATCTCCGTGATGCTGCATAGGTCCTCCATGAATTTGCGGCACTCCTCCTCCGTCTGCAAGGAGAGGATCGCTTTATACATGGCGGTGTTCTCGATCCTGCGATTGCTTTTTTTCAAGTTCCTGTCTCCCTTCCACAGCACTTTTGGATTATATTACCACGATTCAGCAGGAATGTAAAGCGTTAAATCGTAAGAATTGAGGAAATCCTATTGTTTCAAATGGAATGGAGTGGTATAATGCCAACATTGACAATTCCCTGTTGCGAGGATGACTATGAAACGACATCTGATCTTTGCTCTGATCATCATTATCCTGATGCTGGCCGCCGCCGGTGTCTCCCTGCTGACAAGGGACGGCAAACCGGCGCCGTCGCCCTCCGCCGCTCCCGGCGGGACCTCCGTATCCGCCTCACCCACGCCGCCGGCTTCCAAAGCGCCTGCGCCGCCGGAAACCGACATGCCCTCCCCTTCCCCTGCGGAAACGCCGGCAGCGGAACCCACGGCGGAACCGACCCCCGAACCCACGCCCGAGCCTACGCCGGAGCCCACGCCGGAACCCACACCGGAGCCCACGCCCACCCCGTACCCCAAGGGTTACGCCCAGATCGACTATTCTTCCCCCGCCCTGCTGGGTGAGACGGAGGACATGGGCCAAGACTATGTGGATCAGATCATCTACCTGGGGGACAGCACCACCTACGGCATGAAATACTACGGCGTCCTCTCCGGCGGAAAGGACACCCTGCAGGTGTGGACCCCCACCAGCGGCACCCTGACCCTCTCCTACCAGGGCTTCGCCGCCATCCTCTATCCCGACGAGGGGGCGGAGATCACCATTCGGGAAGCGGTGGAGAAAAAGAAGCCCGCCATGATGATCATCACCCTGGGCGTCAACGGCGTCGCCTTCATGGAGCGGGATAGCTTCATCAGCGAATACACGGACCTGGTGACGGACATCATGGCGCTGAGCCCCGAGACAAAGGTCATCATCCAGTCCATCTTCCCCGTGGCCAGCAATTATGAATCCCTGAGAAGCATCAACAACGAGAAGATCACTACCGCCAACACCTGGCTGGTGGAGGTGGCGGAGAACACCGGGGCGCGCTATCTCGACACCATTTCGGTGCTCATGGGCCCTGACGGCTGGCTGATCGACGCCTACCAGAACGGGGACGGCCTGCATCTGAACGGGGACGGCTTCCGTGTGGTGCTGAATTATCAGCGCACCCACGGCTGGAATTGAGAATACGGGAGGACCGACAATGAAAAAGACCGCTTGCATACTGCTCATCCTGGCTGTCCTGCTGGCCCTGGGGGCCTGCGGAAAGAAGGATACCTGGCGCACGGACGTGCCCCTGAGCTCCCTGGCGGAGACGGTGGAGAAGCACCTGGACGCCGGCAGCCTTGCCGCCATGCAGGAAAGCTATCTGAAAGGCGCCATGAAGCTGGATCCCTCCATCTTCTCCGAATGGCTGGTGAAGATCAACGCCTACGGCGCGAACATCGACGAATACGGCATCTTCAAGGCGCCCGACGAAGCGGGCGTCGCCGCCGTCAGGGAGGCGGCGGAGGGCTATCTGAAGCTGCGGCGGGATACCTGGATGGAGGAATACATGCCGGAGGAAAAGCCCAAGCTCACCCAGGCCGAGGTCAAGGTCTGCGGCCTCTATGTGTTCTACACCATCGTATCGGACGACGTGCGGGCCCAGATCGCGTCGGATCTTGAAAACGCGCTGAAAAAATGAGACGGTCATTCCCGGCAATCCTGGTATAAAACATTGCCTCCCGCAAAGAATATCCCCGAAGATATTCTAACGGGAGGCAATTATCATGAAATTCAGATCCATAGCGATCCTGATCGTCTGCCTGTCGCTGCTGGCCGGAGCGGCGCTGGCGGTGGAGGTGGAGACGGTGACCGTCAGCACCGTCTCCGGTGGGAACAGCGCGCCGGTGGCGGAAAACCTGAGCCTCAGCACCTATCGGAACGTGTCCGTTGCCGGCAGCTTTCAGGCTCTCGATCCGGAGGGCGACCTGCTGAGCTTCCGCATCACCGAAGCGCCCGGCAAGGGCAGCGTCACGGTGCAGGGCGGCCGCTTCGTCTATACCCCCGACAGCGGCAAACGCGGCAGGGACCGCTTCCGCTACCAGGCGATGGACGCGGAGGGCAACGTCTCCGCCGACGCGGAGGTGGGCATCCGCATCGAAAAGCAGTCCACCTCCGTCGCCTATCCCGAGCTGAAAGGCAGCGGTCTCCAGTACGCGGCGGTACGTCTGGCGGAGAAGGGCGTCTTCACCGGGGAAAAGATCAGCGACTGCTGGTGCTTCTCTGCCGCTTCGCCGCTGAAGCGCGGGGATTTCCTCACCATGTGCGCCGCCCTCACGGGGATGGAGCCCCTGGAGGACGTGACGAGGACCGGCTTTTTTGACGATGAATCCATCAGTCCCTGGCAGAAGCCCTATGTCTCCGCGGCGCTGCTGTACGGCGTGGTGCAGGGCAGCGCGGGCGACGGCGGACGGGCCGTGTTCCGGGGCGACCAGCCCATCACGCGGGCGGAGGCCGCGGTGATGCTGAACGGTTTTCTGGAGATATCCGACACCGCCGGCTTCTTCTATGCCGAGGACGTGCCCGGCTGGGCGGCCCAGGCGGTGGCCAATCTCCGCGCCTGCGACATCTGCTCCGGGGATGAATTCCAGGCCGGCCGCGCCCTGACCAGAGGGGATGCGGCGGAAATGCTCAGCGCGGCCATGGACGTGCTGGAAGCGAGGGGAAAGAACAGCCGGTTCAGCTGGAGCCGATAAAGAGCAAATCGCAATCGCTCCGCCGGATTGGGAGTTGAGGGGCTCCCCGCAGGATGCGTCCTTATCCTCCGAAATGGCAGGGCATTTGCCAAGGACGATTTTCACCGGGAAACACATCATAAAGAGCAACAGGGATTCCGCCAAGCCTGAAATATGGAATGGAGGCGCGGACAGCGCCGCGCCTCCACCTGGTACATATTCAGTTCGTTACGGCACCTCCGCAAAACGCGGTGCACTCCTATTTCAATTGCTCCAACGCTTCCACTTTGCTGCGCTCCGGGGTCACGTAGATCGTCTTGTAATCCGTGTAGATCACCATGCCGGGGCGGGCGCCGGAGGGCTTTTTCACATAGCGTACCAGCGTGTAGTCCACGGGGACGTTGGCGCTGTCTCTTGCGTCGGAATACCAGGCGGCCAGCAAGGCGGCGGCTTCCACCGTCTCCCGGTCCTCCCTGCCGCAGCGGGCCACCACATGGCTGCCGTGGCTTTTCTGCACGTGGAACCAGACTTCGTTTTTATCCGCTGATTTCAGGGTCAGCCAATCGTTCTGCAGGTTGTTCTTCCCCACCCGGATCAGGCTTCCGTCGGGGCTGCGGAAGCTCAGGGGCCTGGGAGGCGCTTCCTTTTTCCGGCGCTTGTCCGTGGGATGGAGGTAGCCCTGGCTGATGAGCTCCTGCCGAATCTCCCCCAGGTCCTTTTCTCCGGAGGCCAGGAGCAGCTCCTGCTGCACGCTTTCCAGGTATTCCAGCTCCCTTTCCGCCTCGGCGATCTGCTCCGTCAGCACCTTTTCCGCGTTCTTGGCCTTGGTATAAAGCTTGTAGTACCGTTCCGCGTTCTGCTGCGGAGAGAGCTTCGCTTCCAGGGGGATGCGCACCGGGGCGTTTTCCGGGTCATAGAAATTCTCCGCCTCCAGGGCGGTCTGGCCCCGCTGCATGCGGTAGAGATTGGCCTTGATCAGGTCCCCGTACTGCCGCCAGGTCTCCCGCCTGGCGGTGGCCTTTCGCTCCTCCAGCCGGGCGGCCAGCTTCCGCGCCGAGCGCTCCCGCCGGTTTTTCACCAGCTTCGCCAGGGCCTGGCTCCGCTGCTGCTGGTGGGCGATGCGCTCCTTTTCCGTGTAAAACCCGTCCAGCAGCGCCGAAAAGCTTTCCTTCGTCTCCTGGGTCAGAGCGGCGCCATACTGGCGGATGGGTCGGCAATAGAGCTCGAAGGGCATGCCTTCGCGCAGGAGCAGCGTGGGCCGGGGCGGCTGGGCCAGCAGCGCCCGGAAGGCATTCCAGAGCGCTTCCGCCGTCGTCTCTCCCAGGCGCGCGTCGCTGCGCTCCGCAGCCAGGGTCACCACCTCCCGCGCCAAAAGTGGGGAAACACCGGCGAAATTCTCCACCAGCCAGTCGTCGGCGGTTTTCTCCTTTCCGGCCCGCTCGAAGGCTTCCGCAAAGCCGGCCTGCGACGTGAGAAACAGGTTTTCCTTCTCCTGCGCGGGGGGCAGCGCATAGAAAAGCCCCGGCAGCAGCGGCCTTTTCGGCGCGCTCATGGGGTCCGCCTTATGGAGGCAGTCCAGGATCCTCCCCGCGCCGTCCACCAGGATCAGGTTGGAATTCCTGCCCATCATCTCCACAGCCAGCAGCTTTTCCGACGCCTCCCCCAGTTCATCCAGACAGGCGAAGCGGAGAAGCATCACCCGCTCCCAGTTGGGCTGCTCCACGCTCAGCAGCCGCGCGCCGCCCAGGTGCTTTCGCAGCAGCATGCAGAACATGGGCGGCTCCGCCGGGTTTTCCCGGTCCATACGGGTCAGATGGACCCGTGCCGTGCCGCTGCCGGCGCTCACCAGCAGGCGCACGGGTCCTTCGCCGGAGCGCAGATGCATGAGGAGCACATCCTTTTCCGGCTGCTGCACCTTATCGACCCGGCTGCCGGCCAGGCTCTGCAGCTCCCTCGTCACTTCCGATATGCACAGTGCGTCCAGCGGCATCAGTTACCCTCCACAACGGCGCCGAACAGCGCGTTCAGCCGCTCCCGCCGCCCCAACAGATACAGATAGCCGAAAAGCGCCTCCAGTCCGGTGGCGGCGTGATAATCCCCCAGGCGGGCATGCTTCGGCACGGAATGGACCTTCACGTTTCTGCCCCGGCGGAAGACCTCCGCCTCCTCCTCCGTCAGGAGGGGCAGCAGCTTTTCCATATCGCCGGCCTGGGCGGCGGCGTTGACCATCTCCACGGCGGCCTGATGGAGGCTCCCGTTCTTTCCGCCGCCGCGGGCCAGATAGACGCGCACCAGCAGCTCGAACACCGCGTCGCCCACGTGGGCCAGGGCCAGGCTTCCCATGCTTCGCACCTCCGCCTCCGTCATGGAAGCGGTGAAATAGTCTCTCTCCGTCGTCATTTCCTCTTCTTCTCCGCCGCAGCCGGGAAACTGACCTGGAAGCGCATGCCGCCCTCCCGGCGGTTGGAGGCCTCCACCGTCCCGCCGTACTTCCGCACGGCGTCATAGACGATGGACAGGCCCAGGCCGCTTCCGCTCTGTTCCCCGCTGCGGGATTCATCCACCCGGTAGAAACGGTCGAAAATGCTGCCAAGCTTCTCCGGCGGCACGCCCTCGCCGGTGTCGTCCACCACCAGCTGCACCGTGTTCTCCCTTTGAAACAGGAGCAGATTCACCCTTCCCCCGGTCACATTGTATTTGATCGCGTTCTCCACCAGGTTGAAGATGATCTGATGGAGATCGTCCGGATTGGCGTGGACGACGCATTTCTCCGCCAGGGTGCTGCTGAGAGTCACATCCTTCTGCACCGCCAGGGTCTGGAGCATCTTCATGGCCTCCGCCGCCACCCGGCCCAGATCCACATCCTCCCGCAGTTCCCGGGCCTTGCTGTCCAGCTTGGTCAGCTCCTGCAGCTGCTGGGTGACGCGGGCCAGCCGCTCCGCTTCCCTGCCGATGTCATAGACGAATTCCCGGACGGTGGCCTTGTCCATCCCGTCGTTCTGCACGATGCTGTCCGACAGCAGCGTGATGGCCGCCAGCGGGGTTTTCAGCTCATGGGAAGCGTCGGACACGAAGCGCTGGCGCACCCCCTCGATCTGCTGCAGCCGGTCCGCCAGGATATTGACCTCGCTGCTGATCTCGCCCAGCTCGTCCACCCCGTTGTCCGAAATGCGGGTGTCGTATCGCCCGGCGCCGATGCCCCGGATGCCCGTCAGGATGGAGCGGGTCCGCCGGGAGATGAGGTAGCCCAGCAGCAGGCCCACCAGCAGGGCAAAGACGGCCGTCACCATGGAAATGCGCAGCAGATTACGGCGCAGGCTATCGATCAGGGCCGCCTGCGCCGTGTCGTATTCATAGAGGAAAACAGCGCCGATGATGCTCCCCCGGCTCAGCACCGGAATGCTGGCGCGGCTGGAGACCGCGCCGGCCTTCAGCTGGGAATAAAAGACGTTGTTGCCCGCCAGGGCCAAGGCCACCTCCTGCTCCGACGCCAAGGCGCCCACACTGTCCGACCGGAGGTCCGTGTTGTCATAGACGATGCGCTTCTCCCGGTTGGTGACGATGACGCGGCTGAGCCGCTGATCGTCCAGCAGGGCCATGACCTTGTCCACCTCCCCCGGCTGAAGCACATTCAGCGAGGAGAGCGAGGAGGCGTAGAGAGAGGCCTGGTTCAGCATGGAGCTGCATTTGGATTCAAAGAGCAGGTCCCGGCTCTTGACCACCGGGAACACATTCATGGCGATGAGGCAGCCCAGGATCACGGCAGAGTATGCGACGCTGTACTGCAGCTGCAGGCCGAAGCGGCTCAGGATACCGCGGAGCTTACGCTTTAAGATAGTAGCCGACCCCCCATTTGGTCATGATCTTGGCCGGTTCTGCCGGATCCACTTCCATTTTTTCCCGGATGCGGCGAATGTGAACGTCCACGGTGCGGATATCCCCCCGGTAGTCCTCGCCCCATACCAGCTTCAGCAGGGCGTCCCGGCTGAAAACCTTGCCGGGATTGCGCATCAGCAGCTCCACCAGGTCGAACTCCCTGGCCGTCAGCTCGATCTCCTGCCCCTCCCGGAAAGCGACCCGGCTTTCCGTGTCCAGACGGAAGGGACCGCTGACCAGCACGGAAGCCGGGGCGGCAGGCGTTTCCGCCGCAGCGCTCCTGCGCAGCAGGGCCCGGACCCGCGCCTTGAGCTCCAGGATATTGAAGGGCTTGGTCACATAGTCGTCCGCGCCGTATTCAAAGCCGATGATCTTGTCGTTGTCCTCGCTCTTGGCTGTCAGCATGATGATCGGCAATTTGGAGAAGGAGCGGATCTCCAGGCAGGCGTCCAGGCCGTTTTTCTTCGGCATCATAAGGTCCATGATGATGAGATCGATGCCGCCGGCGCGCACCTTTTCCACGGCTTCCACCCCGTCGAATGCCGTGTCCACTTCAAACCCGTCCATTTCCAAGTTGAATTTGATGCCCTTGACCAGGGCTTTTTCATCGTCGACTACCAATACGCGCATGTCTTTCTCCTGTCATTCGTGATTCTGTTCTTCCGTGTCCAGCGTGATCAGGTCCTGCAGCGCTTCGAAGGTGCTGCTGCCGATGCCCTTGACATTTGTCAGTTCATACAGATATTGAAAACTGCCGTTTTCTTCCCGATAGGCCACGATCCTCGCAGCCAGCGCGGGGCCGATGCCCGGCAGGGTCTGCAGCAGCTCCTCATCCGCGGTGTTGATGTTCACCCGTTCGGCGGGAACGCGCCGGATCTCCTCCGGGGAGCCGCGGGCGACGACGGTCACATCCGCGCTGCGGCTGCGCGCTCGGAGGGTGCCCGCGAAGAAGCCCAGGATCAGGCAGAGACAAAGGCAGGTTGCCAGGAAGCCCGGGCTGCGAAGCGCCTCTCGTATCCTGCGGAGTTTCAACGCCGCACCTTCCCTCTCTCTGCGCGGATTCATCCTTCTTCAACGCCTTAAATATCTCATATTTCCTCTTGCAATTCAAGCCCCAGGTTTGTTATATTTTATTTGATACCTTTTTGATTCAGTGGAGATTTCCATGAAAAAGATCATCCGTTCCGTTCTGACAATTCTTCTGGCGGCGTCCCTGATGCTGGGGACGGCGTCTCCCTGCCTGGCTGTGGACGAGGACCCCCCCGTGATCGACGCAAGGGCTGCCGTGATGATGGACGCGGCTTCCGGAAACGTGCTCTACTCTCTCAATGCGGACACGCCGCTTTATGTGGCGGGGCTGACGGTAATGATGACCGCTCTGCTGGCGGCGGAAGCAGTCGAACGGGGCGATATCGCCTACGGGGATATGGTCACGGCTTCCGGCGCTTCGCACAACGATATCACGTCGGACGCCAGCATCCAGAACATCGTTCCCGGCGAGCAGATGTCGCTGAAGGACCTCCTTTGCTGTGCCCTGGTGGGCGGCGCAAGCGAGGCCTGCAACATCATCGGCGAATATGTCAGCGGCAGCACGAGCCGCTTCATCAGCGACATGAACCGGCGGGCGCTGGAGCTGGGCTGCGAGGGCACCAGCTTTGTCAACACCCACGGCCTGCCCAATGAGAACCACTTCTCCACCGCCTACGACATGGCGTTGATCGCCGCCGCTTTCGTACAGCACGAGGAGCTGATCGAGCTCGCCAACACGATCACGGCGGAGATTCCCGCCACCAATGTTTCCGGCGCGCGGAAGCTCACCAACGGCAACTATATCCTCCGCCAGGACTATACCCGCTATTACTACTCCTATGCCTGCGGCATCAAATCCACCTATACGGACGATGCGGGCTACTGCCTGGCCTCCTCCATGAAAACGGACGGCAGCTATGTGGTCTCCATCGTGCTGGGCTGCAAGGTGATGGAAGCGGACAACGGGTTTTACGACATTCAGAGTTTCATCCAGACCCGCCGCCTTTTCCAGTGGTTCAATTCCTGCTACAGCCTGCGGGATGTCGTCAGCACCATTGAGCCTGTGGCAGAGGTGCCCGTCCGGCTGGCAGAGGGCACGGACACGGTGGTGTGCTGCGCCTCCGAAGGCCTGAAGCTGTTTCTGCCCAACGACCTGGATATCTCCAAGGAATACACGCGGCACATCCGCATCTTCAGCCAGCAGGAAGGGGCGGAAGAACTCACCGCGCCCATTTCCAGGGGACAGGTCCTGGGAGAACTGACGGTGCGCGCCGAAGACGGCAGCGTCTACGGCCCCTTCCCGCTCATCGCCAACACAGATGTTGCCGTTTCCCGCGTCGAGCTCATGCGTCAGCGGCTGGACGATCTGGTGCACGGCAAAACCTTCCGCATCATATTTATCACGGCGATCGTGATCATCGCGCTGTACATCGTCTATGTCATCAGCTACCGGGTCCGGCGGAGCAAGGAGCGGAGAGCCCGCCGTCGGGAGTCCAGGGAGTCCGCCTCCTCCAGAAGATGACCGCAAAATGACAGCTGCCTCCGGCCCGCGGGCCGGAGGCAGTTTTTCTTTCTGTTCATACGGATACCTGATACGAATACCTATTAGAAATCAATGACCGAACAGCGAGCAGAAATCGTGCCGGACGAGGCGGGGAACGCAGGCGGGCTGTCGCCCGTCAAGGCTGACAACGAAGTATGGCGTGATTTATGCCGCTGCGAATACGTTATTTCTATCAGGTATCCGTATCAGAATCTTGCGCCGCATTGGGGGCAGAAATTGGCGTTCGGCGGGCAGCTTTGGCCGCAACGGGGGCAGAACTTTTCGCCGGCTGCGGGAAGCACGCCGCCGTAACGGGCCTTGTGTTCCTCCGGGGTGCTGGGGTCGTTTTCCGTTTCCTTTATGCGCTGACGCGCGGCGTTGCTCACAGCGCTTGACTGATCGTAAAAGAGCGCTGCGGAGGTCGTGCCGCTGGTGACGTACCAGCGGTCGCTTTCGTCGAACTGGCTGAGGGTCATGTTGACCTGGTTGCCCGCAGCATAGCTTTTCACCCAATAGACGATGTTCAGCCGGCCCAGGGCTTTCAGGCTCTGGGCGTTGATCGTCTCGGTGTTGGTGGAATTATAGTAAAGCTCCAGGCGCAGGGGCCGCCGGGGCGCAAAGCCGTTGGCGGATTCCGCCCCGTCGAAATAAGCCCGGGGCAGCCAGCGATACTGGTCGCTTTTCAGGCGCTCATTGAAATAGGTATCCCAGCCGGCGCGGCCCGTTCCGCCGCCCTCCGTGAAGCCCCTGCCGAAAGGCTCGATATCCGCGAACAGGTATTTCATCATCCCCATGCCGTCGTCATAATCGTCCACGAGCCTGCACACGCTCCATACCCAGTAGGCGGCGACGCTGCGGGGATCGGTCACATCCACCGCCTGCTTCAATTCCTTGAGGTCCCACGGAGCCGGGTCCGCCAAGGTGAACACCTGATCCTTTTTCCATTCTTCCTTCAGCTTTTTCCATTCCGACATGTCAAGCCCTCCATTCACAGCGCTTCCGCAATTCACCGCAGCGTTTGCCTGCATGGTATTCTCCGCCGTCTGTCTATTCCTAATTTATCGCGTTTTTACAGATTCCGCAATAGGCAACTTTTTTATCATACTGCGCAGTCTTTCGCACAATCCATGCCCGGGACACCGAGATGGAACAAAGGGGAAACCCGGTTATATATACCACGCGGGCAGCTGCAGCAGGTTCTCGCGCAGCAGATTGGGCTGCGGGCAGGTGCAGATGATGGCCCCCGTGCCGCGGCGCTTCTCTTCCACCTTGTCCAGCACCGTAAAAGCTCCGGCCTCATCTGCCGTGCCTGCGGGGTTTTGTTTGGTTTTACTGGGATATCTGCTATATGCGTACGTCGTCAAGCAGATATGCAGCTTCTGCCATTCCGCTCAGCGAAGCCAACTGCCAAGATTTCGGGCAGCAGGACGGAACACGATGCACGCTGGATGCGTGCAGTGCATGATGCGGTATTGCCTTACGTCTGCTTTCCGTACGTTTCACAGCACCACCGGGCGATATCCGCGATCAGTTTCCGGGGCAGGGCCTTGCGCAGGGAATGCGGATCGTACCCTTGCTGACGTCAAATCCGGCCAATTGCCCGGCGAATGCCGCAGCGGCTTCGTCGCCCGGGTAAAGTCCGATATGCTTTTTGCCCCTGCGAAATGAAGGAGATTCCGGCCCTTCCGATAGTCGGCATGCTCCAGGAAATCGTTTCCTCTGCCTCCGGGATGGCGTCGCGGAGGATTTGCCGGACCTCGTTCAGAAAAGGCCTGACGGCTTTGTCCTGCGCTTCCATATATGCGTCGACGGTCTCGACTTTGCCGCAGTAGTGGGACTGTCCCTCCCTGGAAAAGCTGCGGGTGCATTTGGGGCATTTCCACATCGCTCCGCTCATTTGCTTCCTCCTCTCCGGGCGCCTTTGGCCGCCGCGAAGGCATAGGCTTCCCGGAGCCACGACTCCAGTTCCGCATCCAGTTCTTCCGGACGGCTAAGGACGAAATGATGCGTCCACCGGCCCGGCCAGGGTTCCGATTTGGCCGCCGCGCGCGGGGAATCCAGCGGCGCAGGCAGGCCGAGTGTGAGCGTCAGCCATCCTTCCGGCAGCTCCGCTTTCCGTTTCACCCGCGCAAAGGAAACGCAGGCAAAGACATGCCGATTGCTGAAGGTGATCTGCGTCTTCTGAACGCGCTTGACCACATCGGGAAAGGCGTCATAGAGGAGGTCCTCCAGCTTTTCATACAGCCCCAGCGCGTCCCGGCGGTCGTCGAAGAACATGAGGGTATCCGGAATCGGATCGCGCATCTCACACCTCCCGCCCTTCCGGATGAGGGCATTTCATCTCTTGATTTTCTCCATCGGCTTTCCCTTTGCCAGTTCATCCGCCAGTTTGTCCAGCCAGCGGATCTTCTGCATCAGGGGATCCTCGATGGTCTCCACGTCGACGCCGCAGATTTTCCCCTTGATCAGCGCGGCGCGCGGGTTCATCTCGGGCGCCTTCTCGAAAAACGCGCCGTATGTCATCTCCTGATCGACCGTTTTCATGTCGTATCCGGTCAGCCAGGCGATGACCTCGTCCAGTTCTTCCTTCGTCCTGCCCTTCCGCTCGACCTTCTGCACGAGAAGCGGATAGACCTTCGAGACCTTCATATCAAAAATACTCTGCCGCGGCATGTCTCACCCCTCCTTGCGGGCGTGCATTTCAGACCGACACGACGCCGCGCCAGCCGCCCACGAAACTTCCGCGCGGCGGAGTCTGTCTGAAACAAAACGTGTTTTCAAAAGTCCGATCATCGGTGGCCCTCCGCCATCCGTGCGATCCGGTCAACGTTGCGTCCGTTTCAGGTCGTAACGTTTATATTGTCATCTGCGGGAAAAATATGTTCCATCTCCGGATCGGTGATCATCCGAAGTCTTCTTTATTTTAGCAGAATTCAGAGCTGCGATCAAGGCAAGTCAAGACTGCATGCCATGCCGTAGTTGTCAAGTCTATATACCATGACGTTGCCGGTATTGCTGAGCCAAACTGGAATATGTCAGTCTGTTGTCGCCTTCTTGCTTTTCCAGAACACAGCGGTTTCCACGTCGTTAATGCCGATATTCGTCATACCGGCAGCATATTCGATCATTCTGCAAAAATCCCGCGCGTCGTATTCTCTGCCCGTGATCGATCCGATGGTTTCGCCTCTGCTGATAGCGTTTAGGACGTCGAACGGATCGAAAGCGTTGTGCACCGCCGTTTTGCAGCCGTTCTCATCAGTAATATACAGGCAAGGCTCGTAGGGGTGGCATGTCAGGGTTAATCTCTCGCCGTTTGCAATCAGATACGGACGACCGTTCTGCTGACCGAGCGTATAGCGCCCGTCCCGGTAAACGACTACTGCTTTATGGATGTCCCACGGATGGATAAAGGGAGCTTTCATTCTTTTGATCAGGTGTTCTCGATCTTTCGGCTTCATTTCGCCCTGCGCGATCGCACGGTCGAGAAGTTCGGCGTATTCGTTCTCGTCAATCTCATAAAAAGCCTGTGAAAACTTGTCACAGTCGTGTTGGTCGAGATTCGTCCAAACCATCAGGAAGAGCTTTCCGTCGTCGGCTCTGCCGACGGCTTTTTCGACGCGGTACCGAAGCGATCCGATCTTCCACCCGCCCTCGAATTCTTCTTTATCGACCCAGAACCACGCGTGCCAGCCGTATCCGGAGGTTACTTTATATTCTTTCATTTTTATGATCCGCCTTTCTGCGAAAGGCACCGATGGGGTTATGAAACGAGGTGCGGTGCCGTTTCGCTTCGTAATAAATTTCGGTATACTCGGGATGTAGGCCTCAGCATACTACAGAACCCGAGGAGGTGAGTGGCGGGGCTGTATAGCGGCAAACTCCGCATTTTTATATGGTGTCGGCTGTCCTAACGGGCGAATTGATCGCATGTTGATTGAAGTGAGTTATGGCGAGTACATGAAGTGGCATCGTGAAGAAGCTGCAAAGGCTAAAAGATGCAAGGGCAATTTCGAGTATGAGGTTATTTCACTTGATGCGCCGGTTCCTGATGAGGAGGTAACAGATAGCCACGAAATTGTTCCCTCAGAGTATCACCTCGAAGAGATAGTGACGGACCGGGTCCTCATGTACGAGCTTAAACAGGCTCTTGAAGCGTGGAGGCCTTGGGCTCCAGAGCTTCTGGATTATTATCTTAGTGGCGAGGAACGTACATGCACTAAGGTATTGTGCAAAAAGTATTGCATCACGGATCGCGCGGTACAGAAAAGGAAAAAGGCGTTTGCCCGACTTGTGCAGCTCAGTTTTATAACTCTCCTGACCATATCATCCGCCGCGTTGATCCTCTTCGAGATTTGAAGGACGATTGTGCTTACTGCCAGGTACGGCAGGGGTATGATTACCTGATCAAGAAGGTAGATAAGAGGAAGCGAAGATTGCGGAGGGCTGATGAAAATGGCATTTAATGAAGTCTACGCATCTGTTCTAAAGGACTATCCCGATGTTCTCTCCGTTGAGGAAATGTGCGATGCTTTAAGCATAAGCACGAAGACCGGCTATCGGAGAATAAAATCGGCCATATGAAGATAGGCCGCAGCTATCGCATCCCCAAGGCTCATTTGCTGACTTATATGAGGGTGTTCGTCTGCGATAGCGCAAATTAGCTTTTCGCACATTGGACTTTTGCAGAACCATCCCCTACAATGGAGATGGTCAACAGCAGAAGTCCAATTTGCTACATAAGGAGGTATGATTCAATGGTAGCAGGAGTCAGGCTCGTTATGACCACTTCGATAACTCTCCAGGTATTTTCGACCTCTGAACCTCCAAAACGTGCCTCGGAAAAAGGAGAGAAACGGAGGAGAGAAAACGACGATATTCAGTTGCGGGCAGAGCCCGGAAGTCCTTGAAAAACAAGGGTTTTCTGAGAGGGACGTACCAAAATGAACCTTCGATTTCGAGTCAGGCATACCCGACATATTCGAACCGATCTGTATGCAAAGCCCAGACAGGGAACAATGCGTTCCGCAATCTGAGTCATTGATTTTCTTTACTGCAAGCCACTAAGATCCAGCTTATAGATCAGCGACTCCGGGAGCTCTTTCTTTTGCAGGAACATGAGCATATAGATCGGAAAATAGGTGATTTTGTCTATCTGCTCGATGTTGCCGCCGCAGAAAACGTATCCTTCTTCGATGTCGTAATCAGATTGCTTCAATACGTTGTCCATGGCGTTGTGACGGTAATAATCTTTGCCGGACTTGATTTCGATGGGCAGGACCTTTCCGCCTGCCTCGATCACAAAATCAAGCTCTCCGAACTTCTTGCTGTTGTAATAATAGAGTGTAAATCCGTGAGCAGTCAGCTCCTCGGCGGCGACATTCTCATAAATCGAACCGAAATTGATGGCCGTTTCATGCTGCAATATCTGGAGCTGAATTTCGCCTCCATACTGCGCAGCCAGCAGGCCGACGTCGCCCAAAAAGAGCTTGAACAGATTCTGCGATTTGGATAAAAGCAGAGGAACCTTCGGCTCGTCCACCACGTTTACCGGAAGTGCGACGCCCGCGTTTTTCAGCCAGAGGAAGCTGTCATAGAATTTGTCGAAACGGGCTTTTTCGTTCAGGTTTTTTAGGATGAATCGTTTGTTTTTTGCGTTCAGTTCGCTGGGTATCAGGTCAAAAATATCGTTCAGGTACAGTCGGTCCTGTGCGTCGTATTTGGAGATGTCACGCCGGTACAGCCCAAGAATCGCGTTCTGTTCGTCCGCGACGCGGCGCAGATTTTTGGTTTCCAGGTATGTGGAAACGGCAGCCGGCATCCCGCCGACGATGAGATACAACTCAAACAGCTGCATCATCCGCTCGTGGATAAAGGAATCCACGGGCGTTTTTGTTTCGAACGATCTGCGCAGGGCATCAAGCACATTCGCCCCCACGCCGTTGGCAAGCGCAAACTCTTCAAAGTCCAAGGGATACATCTGGACAATATCCATGTAGCCGACCGGAGCGGAAGCGATGTCACGGAAGACCGTCCCCAAGAGCGAACCGCTGAGGATATAGTCGTAGGAACCCTCCTGCACAAGGTATTTGATCTGCGTGATCAGTTCCTTGCACTCCTGAACTTCGTCAAAGAAGATCATCGTCTTGCCGGGGATCATTTGATCACCGAACAAAGCAGACAGACGCAAAAGGATTTCCTCCGTATTCCCAGCGCCGGCAAGAGCGGAGATATATTCAGGATTCTCAATGAAGTCCAATTTGATGAAGCTCTCATAATGGGCTTTGCAGAATTCTTCCACGATGAAGGACTTGCCGACCTGACGAGCGCCGGTGATCATCAGCGCCTTTTTCGGCCTGTCTTTGTAAAACGCTTCGATTCGTTTGTAAATCTTTCTTTGGAGCATTGTCGTCCCTCCAATCGCAATCGCAACAATAGCGTAGCACAAATCCGGAGCAGAATCAATCGGGATTCGCACTTTTCCATGCACTTTTCCTTCCTGTATAAAGGTCGGTTTTACATTTATCTAAGAATTTCACTTGCAATGATCGACTGAAACGGGCAGAAAGAGAAATCATACGAACTGCGTTTTTTCGACGCACAAAACATGCACTCGCTGGATTTCAGCGGGTGCCTGTTTGCATGAAGTGCCGGTTTCGGCGGGCAGAAGCGGGATCATCTTTCCCAGACTCCTTTACCGCGTCAGGAAATCATTGCTTTTCATATTCCGCACCGTGCGGCACAATCTATGCTCGGGACACCGAGAAAGAACAAAGGAGAAAGAAAAATGGCGAACAGCTCTAACAAGATCGTTGTGCCCGCAGCCCGTGATGCGATGGATCGCTTCAAGATGGAGGCTGCCAACGACGTCGGCGTGACCCTGAAGCAGGGCTACAACGGCGACATCTCCGCCCGTCAGGCCGGCAGCATCGGCGGCCAGATGGTCAAGAAGATGATCGAAGCCTACGAGAACGGCATGAAGTAAGCCTTCTCCGGGTATCAACGGACCGGGACCTTTCGGCCCCGGTCCGTCTTTATTTTCGCTCGTGGCGGTCCCGCACATCCCAGAGAAGCCAGCCGTACCAGCAGTCGCTGGCCTCCAGGACCGTTCCGTCGTCGCCGGCGCGGTCTTCCAGCCAGCGGTGAACGCGGCTGACGTTCTCCGGCGTCGCCTCCGCCTCGTCCAGCAGGTATTCCGTCAGCCGCCGGGCCGTCGCCTCGTCCGCCGTCAGCTTGACCTCACGGTACTGTTTATAGTAGCTGCACTCCGGATAGTAGCCCCGGTACCACAGCAGACTGAACAGCTCGTAAAACCAGTGGGAATGGCTGGTCTTGTAACGCCGAGGTTCCCGGTCGAATAGCTCGCGCATGAGCTGCGTGTGGAGAGCGTTGTCATTATAGACAAAGCTGGCGTTGAAGCACCAGGCCCGGCTCATGCGGATCAGATTGTCGAGGCCGCCTAGTCCGCTGATCGCCGGGGTGATGGAGGAATAGACCAGGTCGAATTTCCTCTCCCAGCCCAGGGCGGCGATATCCGCATGGCGAAAGTCCACCGCCCGGAAGGATACATTGGTCAGTCCCTGTTCCCTGCAGTAGGCTGCGCCGTACTCCGTCATCTTCGGGGAGATATCCGTGCCCAAAACGCTGTGCGCCGTCTTGGCGAATTCCGCCGCGAACCGCCCGGGTCCGCAGCCCACATCCGCCACGTCCTGCTCCGGTCCCAGCAGGCCCCGCTGCCGCAGCCGGGCCGCCGTGTCGCGCACGCGCACCTCATGAAGCTCCCGTTCTGACTCCTGACGGTATTTCTTATCCCAGTCCCCGGCCCGGTGATCCCAGGTGTCCTGCCGCCCGGCCCGGCTCTGGTCGGAAATCTGATCGTACAGCGCCTCGAACCGGCGCAGCTCAGCCTGACTGTCCATATTCCAACTCCCAGTTTATTCTTTTGAAAACATAATACATCCTTCCGGAGGAAAAATCAACGTCCTTATTCCTGCCGGAGACGCAGGAGCTTGGGAATATCCGCGATCTTCGGAGGATCGCCCCGGCGGAAGATCAGCAGACGGTAGAGCTTCCCCGCCGCCAGCACCGCCAGCAGGGCCACCGCCAGCGTCAGGATCAGGGAGATCGCGGCGGTATAGATCGGCACCTGCCCCAGCAGCGCGCGGGCCGGCGTGCTCATGACCGCCGTGAAGGGCACATAGTTCATCCAGGCGGCGTTGGACACGATGCTGCGGGAAGAGCTGTTCTCCCCGAACATGGTGAGGAAGAAGCTCACCAGCAGGAGCAGGGTGAAAATGCTGTTGCAGCTGCCCAGGTCCTCCGGCTTGGAAGCCATCGCCCCGCCGACGGAGGCAATGGCACAGTACATGAGGAAGCCCGCCAGGATCAGAGCGACGGCAGCGAGGATGCCGGGCAGGGTGAACATGCCGGAGGCCGCCCCCAGCATGGAGAAGAACTGGAGGATGCCCATGGTGCTGCCCGGCTCGATTTGCAGAACAAGAAGCTTTCCCAGCACGCAGCCCAGCACGCCCCCCGCGACCCATACGAGCATCTGCACCACACCCGCCAGCCAGCCGGCCAGGGTCTTTCCCAGGATCATGGCCTGTGGCTGCAGGGAAAGGAGCATGGTATCCATGAGCTTGGAGCTCTTTTCCAGGATCACGCTGCCCGCCACGCCCTGCCCGTAGACCAGGACCATGAAGTAAAGCAGCATGATACCCACATAGGGCAGGATCATTTCCAATACTTCCCGGATGGTTTCAAAGCTGTCCTTGATGCTGCCGTCCCGCCAGGCTGCGCCGGTGGAGGCGGCGCTGAGGACGGTGCTGCTCAGCTCCGCCAGCTGCGCTTCCGTCAGGCTGGATTTGGCTCTGGCGACCGCGGGGAAAGCATCCTGCAGGTATCGGGTGAAATCCCTGGCCTCGGACGCCGTCAGCGCCGTTCCCTCCGGGCGGACGACGGTCAGTTCATAGCCGTTCTCCCCCAACTCGGCCAGCAGCGCCAGGGCTCCCTCGCGCTGTCCGGCGGCGGCGACGGCGGCTTCCGCGTCGCTCGCGGGAACATAGTCGATCTTGCCGAACACCGGATCGCCGGTCTCCTTCAGGATCGCGTAATCCGAGGGTATCCCGGTCTCATCCGCCACGAAAACCGTCGTCACCGGCGTTTCCGTGACTTCCTTGTCCGCGGACTGCAGCACGAGCAGCATAACGAGGGGTATCCCGACCAGGAGCAGGATCGCCGGAAGCAGGGTCGTGAGCCGCCAGCCGGTTTTGCCGGTTTGCTGACGGAAGGTGAAGCGGAAAACCGCTCCGGTTCCCTGCAAGCCTTTCTTTCTCATGCTTTCGCACCGCCTTTCATCATCGCCAGGACCTGCCGCGGCTTCACCCGCTCGCCCCGATGGATCATCAGCGCGCCGTAGACGGCGGCGCAGAGCTTCATCAGCAGCAGCGCCACCAGCGCCTGCAGCAGCCAGCCGAGGGCCAGCCAGCCGAAGCTGATATCCCCCATCAGATAGCGGGAGGGCGCGATATACACGGAGACGAAGGGGATCACGCTGAGGACGCGGATCGCCGTTCCCGCCTTCATCCACGCGGTAGCCATGCCCGCCATATACCCCACCATGGAAATCAGCATCGCGCCGCCGGAGGCGGAATCCGACTCCGACTCCGTAGAGCAGCAGGCGCCGGAAATGCCCGCGATGATGCTGTAGCTGAGATACCCCAGCAGCACGCTCACCAGCACCACCACCGCGCCCAGGCCGGTGAGTCCCTGCAGCAGAGCGCCGATGCCCGCGGTTGCCATACCGGAGCCCTTGCCCAGGAGCCGCATGACCATACGGGAGATCGCCAGCCCCAGGCCGGAGCAGATCATGCCCGCCGCCACCAGACACATGGCCGCCAGTATCTTTCCGCTGATCAGCGCCAGCGGCTTCACGGAGACCATCAGCAGCTCCACCAGCTTGGAGCTCTTTTCCTGCACCACCGCCCGGACGATGAAGGAGGTGGAGAAGGAGATCAGCATGAAGATCAGGATGGCGTAGGCGCTGCCCCCCACCTGACGGGCGCTGCTGTCGTCGTCTTCCTCCGTGTCACGGTATTCCGCCTCCGACATCACGGAGGTCGACACGGGGGCCAGGGCGACGCCCATCTGCATGGGGCTGACGCCCAGGGCCGCATAGCGGGCTTCCTCCAGCAGCGACGCGCACGAGGCAGCCAGATTCCGGGCCTCCGACTGGGTCACTTCGCTGTTCTCGCCGGTGTAGGCCGTGGCCTTCCAGAGGCCCAGCTCCTCATCCATGGCGATCCGAATGACGAGACTGTCCGTATTCCCTGCGTCCAGCCGCTTCAGGGCATCTTCCATGCTCTCCTGCGTCAGAGCGGCTTCCACATAGTCCGGCATCCCGGCGGGGTCGATGACATAGGGGCTTTCGTTGCGGATGAAGACGGTCTTCGCGTCGGCGCCCATCTCCTCCCCGCGGCTCATGCCCAGGCTCATCATCAGCACGCTGCCCGCAGCGCCCAGCATCATGATCGCCAGCATCACATAGGTAGCCTTGCTCTTGAAATACTGCTGGAGGGAGAAACGGAAGACCTTGCCGGTGCCCGCAAGAGCATTGTCACGCTTTTTCATCGGCAGATCCCACCTTCTCCACAAAAATCTCATGCAGGCTGGGCTCCTGCAGGTCGAAGGTCACCACGGTGACATGCTTGTCCGTCAGGTCCCGCAGGAGGGCCATGGCCTGGTCCTCCCCCCGCACCTTGATCTGGTATTCGTTTTCCTTTTCCGTGAGGATCAGCGCGCCGGAGGCGCGGACGGCGTCCGCCACGTCCCGGTCCGTTTTCAGCTTGAGGTTCACCCGCCCGTAGCTCTTTTTGATATCGTTCAGGTTCCCCTGGAGCACGGTCCTGCTCCGGTCCAGGATGGTGATGTCCGTGCAGAATTCCTCCACCGTGGGCATCTGGTGGCTGGACATGATGAGGTATTTCCCCTTGCCGATCTCCTCCCGGATGATGCCCTTGAACAGGTCCGTGTTCACCGGGTCCAGGCCGGACAGCGGCTCGTCCAGGATCAGCAGCTCCGGATCGGAGATCAGTGCCATCATCAGCTGTATCTTCTGCTGGTTGCCCTTGCTCAGCTGGTCCGCCTTCAGGGAGGGGGCGGGGATCTTCCTGCCCTGCCGGGTGGTCTTCTCCGGGTAGAGGTATTCCTCCACCTCCAGGCGGGAAGCCCAATAGCGGATGCGCTTCGCCGCCTCCGGACCCTCCACGCCCCGGAGAGAGGCGAAATACTTCAGCTGGTCCATGAGGGTGTACTTGGGATAAAGCCCCCGCTCCTCCGCCAGATAGCCCACGTTGCACTTTTCCAGGCTGAGTTCTTCCCCGTTCCAGAGGGTCTCTCCCCCGTCCCTGGCCAGCATCCCCAGCATCATGCGGATCGAGGTGGTCTTCCCCGCCCCGTTGGTGCCGAGCAGGGCATAGACGCCGGGGCCATCCATGGTGAAGCTGAGGTGATCCACCACCGTTTTTTCGCCGTATTTCTTCGTCAGGTCTTTCACGATCAGGCTCATATCTCTGTCTCCGTCTCTCTGTATGTTGATATCATTTTGATATCAGTCTATCCCGGATTTCGGTTTTTGTCAACAGTCTCTACAAGAGTAGCACGATTTTGGGGAATGTCAACAAAAAGCCCCGCGCATGCACCTTGTAATTTGGCCGCGCATCCATTAGAATGGCGGTAAAAGCGCGGCGGCAGACCGGGTCGCCGGAACTGAGCAGGAAAGGAAGTGTCCCCCATGAGCAACATCAATCCCCGCTGGGGAAGCTGGGCCACGCCCCCGGAGCCCCTGAGGCCGGAGGACTTCGCGGAGACCTTTGAGACGGAGGTGCTGGTCGTCGGCGCGGGCATCGCGGGCCTCAGCTGCGCCTACAGCGCTGCGGAGTGCGGCTGCGCCGTGTCGGTGATGGAGAAGCTCTCCTCCTACCACGGCTTTGCCCACAACGTGGGGGTGGTGAATTCCCGCTTCATGCGCTCCCTGGGCATCGTCAACGACCCGGACGAGGTGGCCCGGGAATGGATCAAGCGATGCGGCAACCGCTGCGACGAGCGGCTGGTGCGCCTCTTTGTGGACAAGAGCGAGGAGGCCATGGACTGGGCCCTGGACCTGGTGGAGAAGCCGGAATACGGCGGGGTGCGGGTGAACCTCCAGGGAGCCGCCTATCAGGGGGACACCTATAAGGAGCTCTACAGCGCCCATGTGTTCTACGACGGTCCCGTGGCCCGCAGCGGCAAATTCGGCGGCCTCAACGAGATCATGGAACCCATGTATCGGGAATCCCTGAAGCTGGGAACGCGCTTTTTGTTCAACACCACCATGCTCCAGCTCATCAAGAAGGACGGACGGGTGATCGGCGCGGTGGGCCGCGCGGAGGACGGGAAGCTGATCGCGGTCTACGCCTCCCGCGGGGTGCTGGTGGCCACCGGCGGCATCGGCGGCAACGAGGAGATGTGCGAGGACCTCTGCCCCATCGCCAACCGTGTGGCGGTGAAGGCCAATTTCCCCAAGGGCATCGACCTGGGAGAAGGTCACCGGGCCGCCCTGTGGGCCGGAGCCGCTTTTGAGGACGGACCCTTCCCCACCATGATGCATCCCCAGGCCATCCGCCATTCCAACTACTGCTTCCTCTTCGTGACCCCCAAGGGCAGACGCTTCATGAACGAGGACAGCTACCTCCAGGGCCGCAGCCTGGGCATCGTGAAGACGGGCTACAAGTGGTGCTGGACCATCTTCGACTCCGACTGGGCAAGGAAGGTGCCGGAGACGCTGAAATACGGCGGCGGCATCTACTGGGGCGAGAGCTTCGACTATGTGGGCGGGAAGCCCTTCGATGAGGAGGACACCCGGAAGAAGATCGAGGCCAGCCTGAAATCCGGCTCCAGCGTCATGGCGGACACGCCCCGGGAGCTGGCAGAAAAGATGGGCGTGGACCCGGACGTCTTTGAGGAGACCTTCCATAATTACAACGAATATTGCCGAAAGGGGCACGACGACGAATTCGGCAAGCGCAGAGAGCTGCTGATCCCTCTGGACAAGCCGCCCTTCATCGCCCGAAAATTCGGCGCCGCTCTCCTCAGCGTGGTGGGCGGCGTGAAGGTGGACGAACGCTTCCGGGCGCTGGACGAGCATAACGACCCCGTACCGGGCCTCTATGTGCTGGGCAACACCATGGCGGGGCGCTACGGTGTGGACTACCCCATGCTGCTGCCGGGCAACAGCACCGGCTCGGGGCTGACGTATGGGTACCTGCTGGGAAGGAATTTCGGGAAGGAAAAGGCGGAAAAACAGGCCTGATACAACAAACAGACAGCCGCCGCCCGGACGGCAGCTTTAAGGCTATTCGTCCAGGCGGCGATTGTTTTTTCAGAAAGCTATCGCAGGCTTTGTGACTACGAGAACACCGCATGAAGCCAAGCCTCACACACACAATGGATGAAAGAGGATTTATAGCTGTAAACAGTTTGTAACCCTCTTTCGCATTAACCGCCCCCGTTGTCACTTGAGAACGCGCGATAAACCGTCTATCCAACCAAAAGCAAGATAGAATTCTTTTTCTGTTTATCCGCAGGCAAAACACTCTATATTTTTAGTATTAAGGATGCTGAATCTCCGGGTCAGAAATACTTTCTTCCGTTCCGTCCATATATTCGATATATATACTATTGATTTTCACCTTTTTGATTGTACTGTTATACCACACCGCATTCCACATACTATAGACATACAGGTTTTCAAAGTCAGCTTCTGTTAGCAGATAATCCTCTCCTCCATAGGAAACATAAGGTTTTTCCTTCCCGGTTCTTACTTGTTTGAAACCATCTCCACAATACAGGTAAGAATTCTCGTTTTCATATCTAATAACGTCAGTCCTGGAGAAGGGCGGAATGGGTCCTGTTATTTGGAAGCCTGCCGTCGACTTCTTAGTGACCTCACACCTCACTGTATCACCCACGGCATTATAAGCTGTCGCATAGAAACGTAGATACTTTATCTCTTTTCCGGAGTTGTTTCTCCAATATATATAGACGGATACGCCACCGACCGAATTTGGTTTTGATGTCCAAGCCGCGCCGATCGTAACACCGTCTTTTTTTTCTACCGAGATTGTGAACGAATCACTAATGCCATTTGATGTCGTCGCTGTTATAGTCGCTGTTCCTCCTCCAACACCGATAATTGTTCCGTCGTCTACCCTGGCAACTGCCGGATTTGAGGAACTCCATACTACGTTCGTACCGACCGGACCGACTACAGCACAAGCCGTCTCAGTATCTCCCACGCTAATCGAGGAATTTTCATAAAAACACTTCACCGCTGCAGCCGCGGGAATTTTGGGTGGTTCTGTTTGCTTTGGCACGCCAGTGAAACCCAAATCACGAATGGAATACCCCAATGGGGACAACAGGTAATAATCCGCATAATCTGCAATCAATGCTATGCTGAGAGCGGTTTGTCGCCACAAATAACAAGCTAATTCCTCATTCAAGTCAGAATCCCCTATCCAACCCACCATTGAAGACATATCAACTGCACTATCTACCGCAGAAAGATCTTCATACACAGTAGAAGTGATTTTTGATGGAGTGAACTCAGCCATTAAGAACAACCACATATCTTCTACTAATAGGCTTATAAAAGGTTCGTTTTCATATTGAGAATTAAGATAGAATGCAGCATCAAAGTCTCCGAAAACTACACTAAAACTCAATACCTCGTCGCTTCCATTTGGATTATAGATACATGTAAACCGAATGGCATCATAATCATTGAGTTGTTCATTAAAAACCTGCAACTCAATCGTTCCATTTTCATGTACGATACCCTCCTTTTTTACTACACCAACCACAGAATCGAAGGCTTTTTTGTAAGTCTCCCTGGGATCCGCAACTGGTGTAGGTTCCTGAGGTTGGAGGGAAACAGTCTTCCGCAACTCGGGAATGGCCATTCTGGTGACGATGGCAGCCACCTCACACCGGGCAATGTTGCTTTCTGGGTGAAAGGTTCCCTGCTCGTCGCTGCCGGTCAGAATCCCTGCACGATAGAGCGAATAAACAGCCGCATCGGAAGCAACGTCGGGAATGGCACCTTCCGGCACGCTGTTGATGATCGGAAGGGCCTCAGGGGGAAGCGCTGAGCAAAGAATCGTGGCAAACTGCAAGCGTGTTGCCGGTGCCATGTAGTAATATTGGCCGGCAACGATCATGTTTTTCTCAATGGCATAATCTACGTAGACCTGATACCAGGGGCTGCCCTGCTGGAATACTCCCGTACCACCATAATACATACTGTTTAGACGGCACGCCAGGACAAGAGCTTCTGCAACGGTCAGGTTCCCCGAGGGATTGAAGCCGTCTCCGCTGCCCACCATTAGGCCAAGCTCATATGCGTTTTTCACATACTCCGCATACCAAGAAACAGAGTCGACGTCGGAAAATAGACCATCAATGTACTCATTTGTCTTCTGGAAGTTGTCCAAGCCCTCAGCCGCCAGCGCTGTCGATGTTAGGGAAAGCACCAGGAGCACGGCGAGAAGGAATGCGAATAGCCCTCGCATATGTTCTATTCTTGCGTTCATGTTCAAATCTCCTATACATACAATTATTTCGCTTATTCTTACACACTTATTCGGAATTCACGTTGATTCTGAAATCTTTACATATAGTGCATGATTGTTTCCGCTTTTTGAACTCTCTTAAGATGTGGAAAGCGCAGTTCTTTCACCTCTATTCAAAGTCTTTACCAAATTTAATCCTATCGTCCTTTCTCAATTCTTCTCATTCGACAGCTTCAAATAGGCTGCGGATTTCAGATTTCTTGCCGACCGAGACTTTTTCAGAGATGCTTTTTTCATCCGTATTCAACACCCATTCGTTTCCCCAAATACTAACAAAAAGTGCAAAGCTCCAAACTGAGACTACGCACCGAAAAACACCAAGCCCCGTTTGCAGCCATGCACCTTTCAACATCCGCACAAGGTATGCCAAAAGAGGGCCTGTGCTTTTGCCAAAAGGCAAAACGTACACCTTGTGCGAGCAAGGATATTCAGTTGCGTGGTATGATTATTTTACCATTCCAAAACGCGGAAAGCAATTGTTGTTTTCGTGGAGTGTCGGGGTGTCTGTCAATGGGGACGGTTCGGTTTGACACAACAGAAACCGGATGGGTGTATCAAAATCATCTCTTTTGATAGACAAATCCGTCTCTACTTTCATCGCCGTGAATCGAAAGATCGCCGTCCGGGCAGCAGCTCGCAAGCTGTTCGTCCAAGCGGCGATAATCCATCACTGAGTCAACGCGAATTGTGTGTCAATCAGGACCGTCCCCTTTGACACAGAACCCGTCATGCAGCGCAGACGTTTCCCTTCCAGCTTCTCCGGTGTAGCGTAGCTGCGCAGAGAACCCGCCAAATCTGAAACAGATACATGGGAAGCTTCTTTTGATAAAGTCATTGAAAACGGCAGCCCGTTCACCAAAAGGCTCTTCGCCACAAAGATCCGGATCGCCTCGGCAAAGCTCGTTCCCATGCTCCGGTAAAGGGCTTCCACCTGTTCTTTCATTTCGGAGTCCATCCGCAGCTGCATCGTTGATTCTTTTGCCATAAGCTCGCCTCCTTGTATTGAAATCGTAATACAATTTCATGCGATTGTCGATTATTTATTGACCGTTCCAAAAAACCTCCCGTCTATTGGGCCAGGTCTTCGCCCAACAAACAGGAGGTTTTTATTCCATCTTCTTGCTTTCAGCCGCTTACCCCAGCTTTCCTTCCTGCTCCCGCAGTCTCAGCTGGAGCTTGTCCGCGATGAGGGCGATGAATTCCGAATTGGTGGGCTTGCCCTTCACGCCGGAGGCAGTAGAGTAATCTTGCCGATGAAACAAGACACCTCTATCATCCATTCTGTTCCAAATAGCTTTTCAGCGCTTCAACATCCTCGTGGGAGGAATGCCATAATTCTGAATAATCCACGGAGCCATAATGATGGGCAAAAATATCCCGCATGCCCATGATGGCCCGCCATGGGATCGCATCATGTGTTGAACGAAATCCATCCGACAGATTCTTGGCAAGTTCTCCGATTTGTAAGATTGGCATCGAAACCGCGTTTCGATAGATGAAGCCCTTTTCCTCGCTGAAGAAGAGCGCGGAATCCTCCTGAAACTGACGATGGGTCTCCTCGACCTGTCGGCAGTAGCGGAGTATTTTAAGAACGATCGTCCGATCTTTGTCGTTCATACAGCAGCACCGCGTCCTTTCTGGCCTGTTCGATCAGGGCCGCATCGTTGGAGGTATCGGTGATCAGGTCCACGGGAGCGCTCAGGGCATCCTCCAACGCCTGACACAGCGCTGCGTGCAGAAACAAAGTCCTGACCCGACCCTTGGAGATCAGGAAATCATAGTCACTGTCCGTTCTCTCCTCTCCTCTGGCACGGGAACCAAAGAGGTAGAGCTTCTCCACGCCGAAAGACGCTGCGATGGGAGAAATCACGGCGGACAGTTCGCGCAGCGCGATGTCATTCATCATGTATAACCTCACAATTCTCCTGATAACGAAATTCTGCTTGTTTTCATTCTATCCGCATACCATAGAACTGTCAAGTAAAGTGCCTCCGAACACCGGAATCATGGTGCTCGGAGGCATGCAATATCTTCACCCCATCTTCCCTTCCTGCTCCCGCAGCCTCAGCTGGAGCTTGTCCGCGATCAGGGCGATGAACTCGCTGTTCGTCGGCTTGCCCTTGACGCCGGAAACCGTGTAGCCGAAGTACTTCTGCAGCACCTCAATGTCCCCCCGGTCCCAGGCCACCTCGATGGCGTGGCGGATGGCCCGCTCCACGCGGGAGGGGGTGGTGCCGTATTTCTTCGCCACCTGGGGATAGAGGGCTTTCGTGACGGCGTTGATCAGGTCCATGTCCGCCACCACCTCGATGATGGCTTCCCGGATATACTGATAGCCCTTGATGTGCGCCGGAATGCCGATCTCGTGGATGATCTCCGTCACCAGGGTGTCGATGCGCTTTTCCGGTTTTGCCCGCTGCGCCGCCGGGAGGCTCACCACGCCGACGGAAGCGTCGCTTTCCTGTCCAACCATGCGCACCCGGTCGAACACATCTTCAAAATCGCAGGGTTTCGTGATGAAATAGTAAGCGCCGAGAGCCGCCGCGTCACCGATGATGCGGTCGCTGGCAAAGGCGGAAAGGATGATGACCGCAGGCCGATATCCCTCCCGCTGATTGATGCTCCGAAGGACCGCATAACCGTCCGCCTTCGGCAGGATCATGTCCATCAGCACCACGTCCGGCTTCCGTTCCTCGATCAGGCGCAGGAGAGCTTCCCCGTCCGCCGCGACGTCCAGCAGCTCGATCCCTTCTTCCCCTTTGGCCGCATCCCGGCAGAGGGCGCGAAAATCCTCGCTCCCGTCCGCGACGACCAGTTTCACTGTCTTGACCATGTTGACACTCCTCCGCTCATGTTGGTTGATACACCCACGGCAGAACCTGTCTCTATCTCAGGCAGCGAGAAAGGGGGTCGATGGCATCTCCGCTGCGCGGCAACCGTTCTGTGCTTCCATAATTTACCACATATGGACAGGGATTGCAAGATGAAATTGGCATTTATTGGCAATTAAGCGACGGCCTTTTGCTTCCGCGACAGCTGGAACACAAAGACGGCGGCGATCAGAACGACGCCGATCACGTCCGTCAGCACGCCGGGATAGATGGCAAGGAGGCCCGCAGCCACGGCGACGATGCGGAGGGGCCAGGCCAGCTTGCCCTTGAGATAGCCCTCCAGCCCGGAGGCGACGCCCACCATGCCGATGATGGAGGACACGACGATCAGGGCGACCTCAAGGAAATTGGTGTCGATCAGCAGCATGGCCGGGTTCAGGGCGAAGATATAGGGTATGATAAAGGCGGCGATCGCCAGCCTTGTGGCATTCAGGGCCGTCTGCATGGGCTTTGACTTGGCGATGGCGCTGCCGGCGTAGGCCGCCAGGGCCACGGGAGGCGTGATATCCGCCACGATGCCGAAATAGAAGACGAAGAAGTGAGCCGCCATGTTGGGGATGCCCAGCTCAATGAGGATCGGCGCACAGGTGGAGGCCATGATGCAGTAGTTGGCGGTGGTGGGGACGCCCATGCCCAGGATGATGCAGCAGATCATGGTCAGGAACAGGGCGATGAACTTGACCCCGTGGGATACGGTGATGATGGCGGTGATGATCTGGCTGGCGAGACCGGTCATGGTGATGCAGCCGGAGATCACGCCCGCGATGGCGCAGGCGGAGGCCACGGACAGAGCCCCCTTGCCGCCGTTGGCCAGGGAATCGAAGAAAATGGCGGGGGTCATGGTGGCGTCCTTGCGGAACATGCAGATGGCGGCGCTGAGGATGCCCACCAGCAGCAGCGCAAGGGAAATGCCGGCCGGCAGGGGGATGAACAGGTAAGCCAGCAGGGCCGCGCAGCTGATGATGCCCATGGGCGGGTTATGCTGCAGATTGGACACCGCCACGGCAAAGATGATGGCGATGGCGGCGGAAAAAGCCATGGTGCGGGTGCCGGAGGAGACCAGATAGACCAAGATGATGAGAGGCAGCAGGAGATAGGTGCGCTTCACCAGCTTTTTGAAAATGGGAAGTTCCTCCCTGCTCATGCCCCGCAGGCCCAGACGCTTGGCCTCCAGATGGACGCCGATGAAGATGCCCAGGAAATAGAGGAAAGCGGGCAGGATGGCCCTGGCGATGATATGGGAATAGGGCACATCCACATAGTCCGCCATCAGGAAGGCGGCCGCGCCCATGATGGGGGGCATGATCTGCCCGCCGGTGGAGGCGGCAGCCTCCACGGCCCCGGCGAATTCGCCCTTGTAGCCGGTCTTCTTCATCATGGGGATGGTGACGCTGCCGGTGGTGACGGTGTTGCCCACGCTGGAGCCGGAGACCATGCCGCAGAGAGCGGAGGAAATGACCGCCACCTTGGCCGGGCCGCCGGAGGCGGAGCCTGCCACGCAATTGGCAAGATTGATGAAGAAATTGGAAATGCCCGTGCGCTCCAGGAACGCGCCGAAGATGATGAAGACCACGATGAACTTGGCGCAAACCTGAATGGGCGTCGTCAGCAGGCCGTTGGTGTGATAAAAGAGGCCGATGGTCAGCTGCCGGATGGCCCGCGCGGGCCCCAGGCCCTTACCGAACCAATAGTAATACAGGGAATAGAGCACGAACACGGCGGCAACGCAGAGGATGGGGATGCCGGTGCTTCTCCGGCACAGCTCCATGGCGGCCAGGATGCCGATGACGCCGATGACGATCTCATAGCTGCGGATATTCAGGAAGCCCAGGCGCACGGTCAGGTCCTTGGCGCAGAAGCAGACATAGAAGAATGCGCCGGCCCCCAGGATCATCAGGATCCAGTCGTACCAGGGGATATAGTTGACGCGCTGCACGCCCTTTTTGGCGGGATAGACCAGATAGCCGCAGAGGAGCACGCAGCCAAGGAAGCTGGGATAGCGGATCAGGTCCAGCCAGGTGGCAAAGAGGGTCACATAGATCACAAAGATCGCAAAGGCGGCCAGGATGCCGTAGACGGTCCATTTCTGCCAGCCGCTCCAGAGGCGGACATTGGAATCCCGGTCATACTTGCGCATGACCTCGTCCACGGCCGCCGCGTCGAACTCCTTCTCCGCAGCCGTGTCCGCCTGGGCGGCCGCTTCCGCCGCCCGTTCTTTCTTGTCGGATTGCGCCATGATGGAACCTCCTATCAGAACAAAATGCCGGAGTGCCGTTTTGGACGACACTCCGTCATTTTTTCAGCGGGAATGATCAGCCGGCGGTGTTCACCGTGATGCCCTTTTCGGCAAAATACTTGGCTGCGCCGGGATGGAAGGGCACCGCGATGCCCTCGGTGGCGAAGCTGAGGCTCAGCTCCGCGCCCTTGCCGTGGAGACCGGCAATGGCCTGGGCGTTTTCAAAAATGGTGGAGACGATCTGATAGGCAGCTTCGTCGCTGAGGCTGGCCTTGCCCACCAGGGTGGCCTTGACGGTGATGGTGACGGCATCCTGGTCGAAGCCGTTGTAGGTGCCCGCCGGGATGGTCAGGGAAGCGTACCAGGGGCAGGAGGCCAGGAGCTTCGCCATATGCTCATCGTCGATGGAGATGAGGTAGACGCTCTTGGAGGTGGCAAGGTCCACCACCGCGTTGGTGGGAGCGCCGGCGCAGATGAACGCCGCGTCGATCTTGCCGTCCTTGATGCTCTCGGTGGAATCGCCGAAGGACTGGTACACGGGATTGATGTCGTCCAGGCTCATGTCGTAGGCGGCCAGCACGTCCACGGTGTTGAAGTAGGTGCCGCTGCCCACGTCGCCCACGCAGACGCTCTTGCCCTTCAGGTCCGCAACGGAAGTGATGGCGGAGTTGCAGGTGACGATCTGCACGGTCTCGGCATAGAGCGCGCCGAGGACGCGGAAGTCGTTGATGGCGTTTCCTTCAAAGGAGTTGGTGCCGAAGTAGGCGTAGGTGGAGACGTCGGACTGGACGGTGGCCAGGTCATACAGGCCGTCGTGCATGCCGGTGATGTTGGCGGCGGTGCCGCCGGTGGACACGACGTTGATGCTCAGGTTGGAGTTCTGGCCGATGTAGTTGGCGAGAACGCCGCCGAAGGCATAGTAGGTGCCGCTTTCGCCGCCGGTGCCCATGGTGAGCTTTTCACCGGCCGCAGGCGCGGCGCTGGCGGGCGCGTTGGTGGGGGTGGTATTGCCGCCGGAGCTGCCGCCGCCGTTGCCGCCGCAGGCGGCCAGGGCCAGCACGAACAGCGCGGCCAGCAGGATCGCAATCAGTTTCTTTTTCATTTTGTCCTCCATTGGCGGGATTTGAATCAAATCCCGCTGCAAAATTTCATGATAGTGTCAGTATAGCCGATTTGAGGCGGGATTGCAAGCCGCATTTTGAATTTTCGTTTTTGAAAGCTGCATATACGCAGCTTTCAAAAGGAAGCCCGGACCGCGCTGTCCGCGGTCCGGGCCATGCGACTTTACCTCTTACGATCAGATCCAGCCCTGCGCCATCATGGCGTCGGCGACCTTTTCAAAACCGGCGATGTTCGCGCCGGCGACCAGGTTGTAGCCCAGGCCGTATTTCTCCGCCGCGGCGACGGAGGAATCGTAAATGCTGTTCATGATGCCCTTGAGCTTTTCGTCCACTTCCTCGGCCGTCCAGCTGAGGCGGGCGGAGTTCTGGCACATTTCCAGACCGGAGACGGCCACGCCGCCGGCGTTGACTGCCTTGGAGGGGGCCACGGCCAGGCCCTGCTCCATCATGTAGGCAATGGCCTCGTTGGCGGTGGGCATATTGGCGACCTCGATGTAATACTTGCTGCCGCTGGCGACGATCTGCTTCGCCTCGGCCATGCCGACCTCGTTCTGGGTGGCGCAGGGCATATACAGGTCGGCCTTGACGCCCCAGGGCTTCTCGCCGGGGTGGAACTCCGCGCCGAACTTCTTGGCGTAGTCCTCCAGCACGTCGTTCTTTCCGGAAGCGCGCATATCCAGCAGATAGTTGATCTTTTCATCCGTGACGATGCCCGCAGCGTCGTAGACATAGCCGCCGCGGCCGGAAATGGTGACGGGCTTCGCGCCCAGCTCGGCCAGCTTCTTGATAGCGCCCCAGGTCACGTTGCCGTAGCCGGAGACCACCACGGTCTTCCCCTTCAGGTCCTCGCCGAAATGCTCCAGCACGCGGCGCGCATAGTAGACCGCGCCGTAGCCGGTGGCCTCGGGACGGATCAGGCTGCCGCCGTAGGCGATGCCCTTGCCGGTGATGACGCCGTTGGCAAAGCTGCCGGTCAGCCGGCGCCAGGCGCCGAAAAGGAAGCCCACTTCCCTGCCGCCCACGCCGATATCGCCGGCGGGCACGTCCACGTCGGGCCCCACATATTTATAGAGCTCGGTCATGAAGCTCTGGCAGAAGCGCATGATCTCGGCGTCGGACTTGCCCTTGGGGTCGAAGTCGCTGCCGCCCTTCGCGCCGCCCATGGGCAGGGTGGTCAGGGAGTTTTTCAGCACCTGCTCGAAGCCCAGGAACTTCACGGTGCCCTCGGTGACGCTGGGATGGAAGCGCAGGCCGCCCTTGTAGGGGCCGATCGCGCCGTTGAACTGGACGCGCCAGCCACGGTTCACATGGGGCTTGCCCTGATCGTCACACCAGGTGACGCGGAATTCCACCATGCGGTCCGGTGCGGTCATCCGCTCCAGGATGGCGTTCTGCTCATACTCGGGGTGCTGGGCGATGACCGGCTCCAGAGAGGTCAGGACTTCCTCCACGGTCTGGATGAACTCGGGCATGGCGCTGTTGTTTTCCTTGACAGACTTCAGGATGCGTTCTACATAAGCGTTCATGTTCTCAACTCCATTTCCAAAAAGTGCTGTATGAGGTACTTTTAATAATTTATGACTATAAATCACCGCTCAGGGAAAGTCAAGAGTTTTTGAGCAAATAATGGTGGGAATTTTGCAAAAATCATGAGCGCGTCGGGCAAGCTCCGGCTGGTAATTTATCCGGGAGTGTGTTATAATGGAGACTATGAAATAGGAGAGGAGCGAATTTCCGTGCTAACCAAACGACAGAACCTGCTGGAGACCATCCACGGCGGTCATCCGGACCGCTTTGTCAATCAGTATGAGCCCTTTGCCATCATCATGGGCTCTCCCTTCGGCAACCGCAACCCCAATCCCAAGCTGGGCGAGCACAACGTGGTGAACGCCTGGGGCGTCACCAAGTCCTACCCCATCGGCACCCCCGGTCCTTTTCCCGTCCATACGCCGGACAAGATCGTCATCAAGGATATCGAGCACTGGCGTGATTATGTGAAGGTGCCCCGCGTCGTCTACGACGCCGAGGAGTGGGAGCCCTTCATCGCCATGGCGGAGGCGGTGGACCGCAAGGAGCAGTTTGTCACCCCCTTCTTCGCGCCCGGCGTCTTCGAGCAGTGCCATTATCTGCTGGAGATCCAGAACTGTCTCATCGACTTCTATGAGTACCCCGACGAGATGCACGAGATCATCGACATGATCACCCAGTTCGAGCTGGACTACGCCGCCGAGATGTGCAAATATGTGAAGCCCGACGCCTTGTTCCACCATGACGACTGGGGCAGCCAGACCTCAACCTTCCTGGCCCCGGATATGTGGCGCGAATTCATCAAGCCCGCCTATGAGAAGATTTACGGCTACTACAAGTCCCACGGCGTGGAGCTGATCGTCCATCACTCCGACTCCTACGCCGCCACCCTGGTGGAGGACATGATCGACATCGGCATCGACATCTGGCAGGGCGTCATGACCACCAACAACATGCCCGAGCTCATCAAGAAATACGGCGGCCGCATCAGCTTCATGGGCGGCATCGATTCCGCCACCGTGGACTACGAGGGCTGGACCGAAGAGGTCGTGGCCGCGCAGGTGCGCCGCGCCTGCCAGGAATGCGGCAAGCTCTATTTCATACCCAACGCCTCCCAGGGTCTGCCCGTGAGCACCTTCCCCGGCGTCTATGAGGCGCTTTCAAGGGAAATCGACAACATGAGCGCCGAAATGTTCTGATCCCATCGTCTCCCGTCCGGAGCGGACCGCCGCTCCGGACGGTCTTTTTGCGTTTCCCCGGAAAAAAGCGGAAAAAAGTGAAAAAAACTCTTGCATTTTTCGCCCGGGCGCGGTATGATACACAAGCTGTTACGGATGAACAGCGCATGCGCCATTAGCTCAGCTGGATAGAGCGTCTGGCTACGGACCAGAAGGCCGGGGGTTCGAATCCCTCATGGCGTGCCAGAAAAGCTCCGAAATCACTGTATTTCGGAGCTTT
>JAEEGK010003228.1_pt1 | contig 40716 bp, 25 predicted proteins | sample 8958771 | NCBI WGS metagenome assembly JAEEGK01 (sample SAMN16246547, study PRJNA631951) | gut metagenome | biome: gut microbiome; feature: rumen; material: SC-attached | host: Bos | place: Iran: Karaj | collected 2018-10
AATTAAAAGATTATATAATTGAAGGATAACAAGTAAAATTTATATAAAAAGGCATTGTTTTTCTTTTTTAATTTTAATTTAATTCTAATCTATTAAATGCACTAAGGGACAAAATTAAGAGGTATTATTTAATTATTTTACAAATTATAAACTAAATAATATGGAAAAGATTAATTTTGAACATTTAAAAAATTTAAAAATAAATTTAGAATTTGTTAAAATTATGTTAAAGTTATTTGATAAAGAAATAAATGATGAAATTAAAACTAAAAAAAGTATATTTAAAATTGAAAACATATCATCTCATAAATCATTCGAAAATAAAGATAATAAATTAAATCAAAGTATCAATGAACTTCAAAATATTGTTTATAAATTAAAAAATAAATATCCTTTTATTTATAGACAGTGGTTAAATAAATTAAAATCAAATAACTCAAATTTAAATTCTGAGTCAACTAGTTGTTAATATATAATATGATTTTAAATATAATTTTTTAATTCAAATTTTATAATAATTTAATATTTTATATCATTTTTATTTTTAAATAATTTCAAATAAAATTTTATTAATATTAAATAAAGAAAATGAAAAAATGAAGAAAAATAATGAATAAATGAAGAAGTTGCAAATAATGAAAGAAGGATATAAAAATAAAGAAGATTAAAAATGAGAAAGAAAATTAAGAAGAACTTAATAAAGATAATAAATAAGAAAGTATGAAGATAAAAAAGAAAAAATAACTTTAAAAATTGAATCACAAATTAATTTTTGAAAAATAATATAATACATTAAAAAATAGTGAAAAAGTTTTATAATTTTGAATAATTAAAGAAAAAAAAAATAAAAATCTTTTCTATTAATTTATTTATCAGTATTAAAAAATAAAAATATATATTTAAATAATATTGTAATAATAATGATAAAATAATTCTGATTAAAAGACAAATTTCCTACATTTTTTAAATGAAATAAAAATTATTTAATTAAAAAATAAATAAAAAATTTTAAAAAAAAATAAAGCAAAAAGCCCAAATAAAAAAACAAAAAAATCAAATAAAAATATATATAATCATAATATGAAAAATAAAAAACCCTTTAAAAAAATTAAAATAAAAAAAATAAAATAAAAAATAAAAAAAAAAAAAAAAAAAAAAAACAAAATATAAAAAAACACCCTTTTGAAAATTCTTTAACATAATTTAAATATAATATTATTTAAAGAGGATCTTCATAAATCCAAGTATCAACTTCTCTCTTATATTCCAAGATTTCTTCTGGTTTAAACCATATTGCAATTTCTCTTTCAGCACTTTGAACAGAATCAGAACCATGAATAATATTTCTTCCAGAATCAATACAATAATCACCTCTAATTGTACCTGGTTCAGCATTAAGAGGATTAGTAGCTCCCATTAATTTTCTTGCAGTTTTAACAATATCTCTACCTTCCCAAACCATACAAATAACTGGTCCACTCATAATGTATTTACATAATTTTTCAAAGAATGGTTTTCCAATGTGTTCTGCATAATGTTTATCTAAAATTTCTTTTGTTGCTTTTGTTAATTTCATTGCTAATAATCTGAATCCTTTTTTTTCTAAACGAGACATTATTTCTCCAACTAATCCTCTTTGTAATCCGTCTGGTTTGAACATTAAGTAGGTTCTTTCACGTCTTGGATCCATTTTTTATGATTTATATTTTTTTTTTTTTTTTTGTGGGTTTATATTGTTTTTTTTTCTTTTTTAGTTTTTGACTTTTTTCATTTTTAATATTCGGTTTTATTACTTTTTAAGTTTTTTTTGCCTTTTTTATGGGTTTTATATGATTTTTTTCTTGATTTTTTGAGTTTTTTTACTTTAATATCCTTATATTTTGAATTAACAATTTTTTATTTTTCTCTTGTATACACAAGTGATGTTAATATTATTTAAATTATTTAATAATTTTGAAGGAAAATTACTTTGAATTAAAATTTTTATTCTTATTCAATTTGTATAAAAATCATCATTTATATATTTTTTATAGTGAAAATATAAAAAACGAAATAATTTAATTAAAATATGTAAAATAAAGTGTTTAATATATCAATATTTATAAAATATTAAAATAAAGAAATTTATTTAACCATTATTTTTTCAATAATTTAAATGTATTATTATATACATTAATTATTCATTATTAAAATTTCTCAAGAAGAACAAATGAAAAAATTAGAATAACACTTATTATTTTTTCCTTTCAATGTTTGTTCAATGACAACATTAAAATTTCAATTTTATTAAATTTTTAAATAATTTTTTATTAAAATATTGAATTACATTTGTTATATTAAATTAAGAAATTTAATTTATTAAAAAAAATTATTATTTATATTTAAATGTAAATATTTTATTTATCATTATTTATATTACTATCTTCTTCATCAAATATCATTTCAGGACATTCTTCATTTTTAATATAACCAAAGAATGAATCTTTATTAATACTACTACAATTACTAATTATTTTACTATCTTTTTGATTTGTATCATTTATTTGATTGTTAATATTATTTTCATTAACAATTTTTAATAATCCTGAATCAGAAATTAAACTTTCTAAAATTGTAATAAATTCATTTAATTTTACATTATTTTCCTTTGTTAAATTATCAATAAACATTTCAACATCTTCTCCATAAGAATTTAAATGTTTTTTAATTTCATCAAATTTATCACTAAATTTATTATCAAAAGAATATAATTCAATTAATTTATCAATTAAAAAATCATTAAAAATTAATTTCCTATTTTCATAAATACAATGATTAAATAATTCAAAAAGCATTTTTTCATAATATAAATTAACAAATAAAAGTTCAAGAGTTTTCTTCATTAATTGATTTGGAGAAAACTCAAAAATTTTATGAAAATTATTATTCATAATAGTATCCATGAAACAATTAAAAGAATTAAAAGTAGATTTTAAAGAATTAAAATATTTATAATTTCTTGTATAACTAGATAAAGTATTTTGAGGAAGAGTAGCAATTTCTTTAAAATAATTATCGAAATTTTTTCTAAAATTTTTAAAGTATTCTTTTTCAGAATTTATAATAGATGATTTTGATAAATTCCAAAAATTTTCATCATCAAAAGTATAAACTTTAGTATCAAGATTATTTAATTCATATGCTATATTATCAATTCTTTGAATATATGAATGGGCTGAATCATTTAATTTTTTATTTATTTCTATTAATTTATTATTTTCTTGAACTAAAAGTTCATTTGGTTTTATTGATAAAAATTCTTTTAATAATAAAATTTCTTCTTTTATATGAATTAATGAATCTTTCAATCTTTGATTTTCTTCTACTAATTTTTTATTTTCTTCCATTAATATATTTAATATTGTTTCTTTTGAATTAATTGAATATTTTGGAGAATTATTTTCATTAGGTCCTCTTGAATATGAAGGTGAAAAACTTGTTTGATTTATTTTTCCTTTTGTTGTTATTAAATTAATTGATGAATCTTTTTCTTGTAATTTTAATTTTTTTATGATATTTTTATCTAGATATGGTATTATTTCAAAAAAGTTTAATAATGAAAAGAAATGGATAATTGTAAATTGATTATTATTTAAAAATGTAATTATTTTATCATTTATATTTTGATTTTCATGAAATATAAAAGTTATATAATTATCTTCTTTAGATGAATTATTTTTGAATATTTGAAAAATAAAATATGTATCTTTTATTATTTGAATATTTGTATTTATAATTGAATTTAAATTGTTATGATTATTTAATTCTACAAATGGAATGTTTTGTATTTCAATTTTATCATTCATTAAAATTTCATAGTTATCTTTTAATAAATCTATTATTTTATCATTATTAATTGCTAAAAATTTGCAATTAATATTTTTTTCATTTGACAAAAAAGTTAAAATTATTTTTTGAATTAAACCATCTTTATAAATTAAATTACTTTGTTTACTTTTCCAAACTTTTAAATTTATATCAATAATTAAATTTTTATATTTCATTAAACCTTGAATTACATCATTTTCTTGGTTTTCATAAAAAATATGATCAAAAATATATTTTTTTCCATCTTTTATATCAATTATTGTATTATTATCAATTGTATATTTTACATTTTTATTATTTTTATCTTTTAAAATTTCAATATAATACAAATCATCATTTTCTTTTTTCCCTTTTTCAGAAAAATTAATAGATTGTTTATTTAAACTATTATGAGTGTTATTAGTTGCAGTAGAATTAAGGGAATCTTTTCCTTTATATGAATATCTATTATTTGGAGAACTTTTTTGACTAGAATTGGGATAATCATTTCTATTATGTTGAGTATTTATTATTGGACTATTTGATTTTGCATTATATGCATTTCTTTTTAACATTAATTTCTTCATAGGTTTTTGATTTGATTTCTTTGAATTCATTTTTTAAAATTAATTTTTTTTATATTTATATTTTATTTTTATTTATTCTTTTTAATATATTTATTTATTTATAAAATTAAAATACCTTTTAAATGGGAAATGAATTAATTAATCCAAATCTAAAAAATAAAAAAGTATTAACAATATTAGCAAAAGGAGATAATTCATATGGTAATATAACACATTTAACTCGTCCTTTAAATTTTATAAAAATATTTTGTGAACATTTTCAATGTTTTGGAATAGACAATAAAGGTATTTTATATTCATGGGGATTAAATAACACATTTCAATTAGCAAATGGTAAAAATGATAATTATACATTTTCAAAAAAATTCAAACCAAATGATAAATATGATTTCATAAACAATTTTTCAATTATTTCATATGAACCATCTAATTATACAAAATTATTTAAAAACAAATTAATTTTTAATAATGAAAAATATTCATTTCCACTTCTTCCAAAACAAATAAAAAAAATTTCATGTGGTGATGGTTTTACTTTATTTTTAGATAATGAAGGTCAAATTTATTCAGTAGGAAAAAATAATAAAGGACAATTAGGATATGAATTATTAAATGAAAATTCAAATATAATAGAAGGAATTAAATGTAATAGTAAATTAACAAAAATAGAATATTTTGAAAATGAAAAAATATTCATAAAAGATATTTTTTGTGGAAGTGATTTTTGTTTTGCAAAAGATTCAAAAGATATTTTTTATTCATGGGGAAATAATAGTAATAATCAATTAGGAAGAGAAAATAATATAATAATTAATTTTATTCCAAAAAAAGCAACTTTAATAAATGAAATAAATGAAAAAGATAAAATAGAAAAAATTTGTTTAGGATGGTCAAGTGGAATAATATTAACTAATTTTGGTAATTGTTATATTTGGGGAAATCCATTTTTTGATTATGATAAAAATTTTCCAAATTTAATCAAACCTGAAAAAATAGAATATGATAATTTAAAATATAAAATAATTGATATTGAATGTGGTTTTCATCATTTTTGTTTAATAGTTGAAAATATAGATAAGATAAAATATTCTTTAATGACTTTTGGTTTAAATGATTTTGGTCAATTAGGTTATGAAAGTGATAATAATTACACAACTGAAGTTAAATTTGTTGATTTTGGAAAAAAAGAAAAAGATGTTGATGTTAAAAGTGTTTCTTGTGGTGCTTTTCATACTATTGTTTTATTAGAAAATAATAATATTTATGGTTTTGGACAAAATGATAATAAACAAATTGGAAATTATGATTGTGAATTTAGTTATAAACCTTTAATTTGGAATTTTAAACTTGAAATTGATGATAATAAAAATAATAAAGCTCTTTCTAATATTATTTGTTGTAATGGTTTTACTGTTTTAATATATAAAGATAAAAAAGAATATGAAGAAGAAATTCAGAAAGAAATTGAAAATAAGAAAAAATATGTTGAGATTGAAATTCCTCATCAAATAAAATAATATTGTCATATTATTAATATTATTATTTATTTATTAATATTAATAATATATTAATTTATTATTTTAATAATATTAAAAAAAAAAATAAATTTTATTTATTCTTATTTATTAAAAATAAAGAATTTAAAAAAAAATTTTTTTAAATTTTTAAATAAAAATAATAAAAGAAAGTATAAAAATTAATATAAATTTCTCATTAAAAAAAAATTTTTTAACCAACAACATTAGATGACGCAACAGTAAAATTTCCATTCATCATTTTATCAAGAACAAAAATCATAAAAATATTATCACAAGTAGCATTACAAATAACATAATGATTTTTTTCAAAACTAACACAAGAAATAATTTTTTCTAATTTCATATTTCTTTCTTTTGCATTTTCAGTAACAGCATTTTTAATTTTTTTTAATTCTTCTTCAGTTTGTTCATAATTTGTATCTTGTAATTCTTCAGTATTTTTAACAATTAAATTTCCATGAGTTTCAATTCCATATTCAAGAGTAATTTTTATTAAATTAATTTCATGTCCATTAAATTTTGCTAAAGTAACATAAAAATATTTATTTCCTTCATTATATTCTGATAAAACTCCTATTAAACTTAATTCATCTGAGTCATCACAACTTTTTCTTAATTCTTCTAATGCTAAATTTACTGCTGTTGCTGATTCTGTATCTATTCCTACTAAACGAAGATTTTTTGATTCTTGAAGTATCATTTTTTTATTTTTTTAATATGATTTTTTTTAAATTTTTAAAAAAAAAAGAATTCTTTTTTTATATTAATTAAATAAAAATTTAATTATTTTTTATTATTTGATATATTTAACGGTTTTGGAATATCATCTTCTTTTTCTGGTTCTTCTTCATTTTCATCATTAAAATCTTGATTACTATTATTTATATTATTATTATTTATATTTTCATTATCATTTTGATTTTCATTATTAAAATTATCATTTTCTTCATCATTATTTAAATTTTGATTATTTCCTTGTTTTAAAGGATGACCTATTATCATTTGCTTTTTATCAGAAATTATAAAACTTTCACCATCATTATTCCATTTAATATAATTTGCTTGAAATGCTTTTTGAGAATCACTTATTAATTCAACTAAATAAACATTATATAATGAAAATACATAACATTTTTCATTTTCTGTAACAATAATTAATATATTTTCTTTTGGTGACCATTTAAAATCTTTTACATTTTTTATATGAACTATTACAGTATTTAATTTTAATGAAATGATATCCCAAATAAAAACTGCATTTGGAATATTATCATTTCTACTTGCTATTAATTTTGAATCAAAACTACATTCAATTTGACTAATTGTACCAATTCCTTTAAAATTAACATTACTTAATTTAAAAGGGAAAGTTCCTTCTTTGTATTTAGAAAATTTATTTTTCCCTTTTATTTCTTCTTCTTTAAAAACATTAACAAAAGAATCTTCCTGTAAAATATTAATATTATGATTTAATTCATAAACAAAATTCCAAGTAATTGAATTATAAATTCTAATATTTCCATCATTAAACCCAATTAAAAAATAATGATAATTAATAGAAAATTTAGCATCTTCAATTCCTAAACCATATTTATAAGGTTGAATAATTTTAATTAAATTTCCAGTAGGACTATAAATACAAAATTTACATTCTAAATTACTATCCCAAACAACAATAGAAGTATTATCTTTAGACCAAGAAATATCATTTAAATCAAAAGTATCAACATTAAATCTAGAAACTAAAGAAAAATCTCCAGTAAAATAAACACCAATATAATCTTTTGAATTGTCTCTTTCTGCCAAAGCCATAAAATAACCATTAGAACTAAATGATATTCCTTTTTTTTCACATTTAGGTCCATTAATATAAACTGTTGACTTATCTATTAATGACCAAATTGATAATCTTACATTAAAATCATTTGTTATTATTATTTTTCTACTATCTGGAGTCCATCTTGAATAAATTATACCACTTTGAGATTGATTAATTGAACAAATCCAATTTGGATTTGTTACTGAACGAATTTCACATAAACCATTTTTGAAAAAAGATATTAAAATTAATGTTGAATCTGGTGACCATTCTATTTGAGTTATTTGATTTGGAAATGCAAATTTATGAGTTATTAATAATGTTGATGTTGAATATATAATTAATGATGTATTTTTTGCTATTGAAAGAAATGTTGAGTTTGGGGAAAATGAAAAGAGACCTGAATAGTTTATTATATTTGAAAAATTCATTTTTTAAATTTGAGTTTAAAAAAATTAGTTTTTTTTTAAATTGAAATTTTTTTTTAAATAAAAAATAATACGTAAAATATATACACTAATAATCAAAAAATATTATAAAAATTTAAATTATTATTATTATTTTTTTTTATTTCAAAACTTTTGTTTTTTCATAATAAGCTTCAAAACTCAAATTTGATTTAGAAGCCCCAAGAAAAAAACATGAATCACATAAAGCTAAAAACCAACCAATTAAAATAAGAGTCATAACTAATTGAAAACATCCTGAACAACAAAAATTTGCTTTTAATTTAGGATCAGTTATATAAGAAGTACCAATCATTGTTCCAATACCAGGAAGGAAAAAATTAGTAAATAAAACAATATAAGCAGCACTTGATGGAAAAGGTTCTCCTCTTATAATTGATTTTATTTCAATTTGAACTGTATTATCTTTATTATTATTTTTTACTATTATTCTATCATTATTATATCCTTCTACATAATTATAATTTATAACATTATTTACTTTTAATTCATTTGAATTAAAACCTACTACTTTTTTAATATTATTTTTATTTGAAGGGGAAATAAATATTTCTTCTGAATTTATATTATCTATATTATTATTATTATTGTTAAAATTATGATTTGGATTATTAATAGTACTATTATTTGATTTTAAATCTAAGAGTGTTGAATTATTAATCATTTGATTATTTATTTGGTATTCTATTTTATATGCACTTATTTTCGAATTATAATCTTTTTTTGATTGATTTATATTCCTTTTTACAATTCCATTTCCTTCAAATTTTTTTTGCCTTAATTGCATATTTTTATATTAATAATTTTTTATTTAAATGTCAAATCTAGAAAATTATAATGAAGAAATAATTGAAAGAGGAATAATATCTAATAATTCAAATTGTTATTATATAATAAATGAAATTGCAAATTATGAATATATGAGTTTTTTAACTGCGGTTAAAGCAATAGAAATGATAGATAAAAATAATAAATCAAAATATAATTTAACAAAGGAACCTTATTCAATTTTTTCATTTAGTAAAAAATATATTGAAAAAACATTATTTGATGACGAAATAGATAGAGATATTATGTCTTCAATATATAAATCAATAGAAGATAAATATAAGCGTTTTAATAAATTAGAAGGAGAAAACATATTAAAAATGATAGATTATATTGAAAATGATGAATATTTATATTTTGTTACTGAAAAAATGAATTATTTATTAAATGATTATATTGTTGAAACATCAGAAAAATCTTTTGGTGAAGGATTAGAAATAGAATTTAGAGAAATTATATGTTCAATTATAAGTATGATTGAAGATATTCATAGTGTTAAATTATATGCAGTTGGTTTACTTGATATTAATAATATGTATTATTATGAAGAACCAGAAAAAGTAAAATGTATAAATCCAATTTTAAGTGATTTAATAACTGTATTAAAAATATATTCTAATTCAGATAATTATAGTAATTATTCTTATTTTGCTCCTGAAATTTTTAATCAATTAATTAAAAAAGATGAAGTGTTAGAAATTATTAAAGAAAAAAAAACATTAAATTTAGATGAATTAACTGAAATTATTGAATTTACAAAATCAGATATATGGAATTTAGGTTTTATTATATATCAAATTTTATTTGGAAGAAATCCTTATGAAGTTAAAATTGATAATCCTGAAATAAATGATAATAATTCTTATAGAATTGATGATATTTTTGAAGTAACTGAAGATTCTTTAAGATTAATTACTGGATGTTTACAATTAGAATCTAAAAAAAGATTAAGTTTAAAAAATGAAATATTTAGGACTTTTTTTAAAACTACTAAAAATATAAAGATTGTTGTTAAAGAACTTAATGAAAGAAAAACTAAAAAAGAAGCTCATACATATTCATTTAAAGAAACTTATGATGAGGAAATGAATTCAAAGAAAAAAAATAGAAAAAGATTAAGTAAAAATAATATTTAAAAAAAACCAATATTTAAATATAATTCCAATATTTAAATTTTTATTTATTAGATATTTTAATTTCAGAAAGATGTTTAACTTCCACGTTATGAGTTTTATTAGGATTTGTACTTAATCTTTGATATTTATCTTTCATTTTTTTATATTTACAACAATATATCACAACACCAATAAAAGTAATTAAATATAATAAAGGAATAAGTAATAAATATTTTTTCCAAGAATCATCAATATTATCAAAAAAACTACATTTTTGAGTATATATATTACTTTCAATGTAATCAAAATCAAAATCACTATTTTTATATCTAACTGTATCTAAATTTCTATTATTACTATTTTTAATACCTATTATATTTTGATATAAATTACTTTCTGAATTAGATAATAATTCATCATAATATATTTCATTTCCTTTTAATTGAGTTCCTGTTATGTTAAAAATTAAACAAGATTCATTTGGTTCAAAAATTATTTTTCTTATTCCATTCTTACAAGTTCCTTTTTCATAAGTTATTAAATCTTGAACAATACAATTTTTACAAGCATAAGATGAAATCCATTCAAAAACATATGTACAATTATTATCTTTAATATTAATTAATTTTGGTGTAGAAATTTCAAATTTATTACATTTTAAATATAAATAAACTTTATATTTTTTAGTTTTATCACTAATACATGTATCACCTTCATTAAATTCTATTAATAAACCTAATTCAGTAAAAGTATTTATTTTTTGGTCAATAATTTCAATTTTTTTAATTGATTTACCTAAATTTTTTTTTAATTTTGTATTATTATAAGTTAAATTAGGATTTATAAAAATTTCATTAGTGATTTGAGGTTGATTTACAGTAAACAAACCAAAAATATGTCCATTTTTAATACTAGTTGAATCTTCATCATAAGTAAAATCAGTAATATTAATATTTTTAGGTTCAAAAAGAGAAATAAAAAATAAATTTCTTTGATTTGAATTTTCCTTTTCATAAAAATTACTAATTGGACCAATAAATGAATTATCATAACATAATAAACCACTTTGATCATTACATAATCTAAAAATATATTCTTTAATAGGATATAAATTAAATCTTAATTTATTATTTTCTTGAAATATAACTTCATTTAATAAACATTTATTACCATCATAATAAGTATAAGGAGGACATTCTATACATTTATATTCATCATTTATTATTGAATGTAATCCATTTTTACATCTTAAACATTGTGTTTGGTTATCATTTGGAATTTCATTTTCACTACAATAAACACAATGTAAACATTGATCTTTGGATATGGTTCCTTTTGGACATTTTATTAATATTACATCTTTTGATATTTCACTTCCATATATTATTATTTCTTTTATTATTATTGAATTTTCAAATTTTAAATAATTTGATGATTTTTCATATATAAATGATAAGGATACTTCTCCTGGTTTTACTGTATATTTTTTTTCTAAATTTTTTGATATTCCTGTTAATATTTCTGTATTTGAATTTATTTTTATTTTAAATATTTCTGATTCATCTAAATTTAAATCTAATTTTATATTTATATATCCTGATGTTTTAAAATGAATAGATTTTTGAAGAATTTTTTCATGAGCATCATTTAAATAATTTCCTATGAAAATATATTTTTCATTTGATTTAAAACCATCATTTTTATCAAAGAAATTATTAATTAAAATATCTTTAAAATTATATTCAAAATAAGATGTATATATCATTCCAGGTTTACAATTTTCACTTCCTTCTATATTTAATTTTTTTTCATTACAAGAAACTTCTTTTACTATTTTTTCTTCATAATTATTACAATAAATAGGGTAAATAGGACTTAAAGTAATATTTTTTTTGTTATTAACACAATTTCCTAATTCAGTAATTTCATAATCAAATTCATTACATTTTACTTTTTTAAAACATTTATTTTGATTGTTATTATTTGAAATTGAAAATTCATCATTTTTACATTTAATACATTTATTACTTTGAACATCAAAATAATAATCTTTTTGACAAAAGAAACAATTTTCATTTCCATCTTCATAACTTAAATTCTCACATGATTGACATTCAAATGAATTATTTTCAATACCAATAATTTCTAAATTTTCAATATAAAAATTCAATTTATTATTATTATTATATCTAATATACCAATAAAAAATTACAAATTCATGTTCTCCAGGAGAAAAATCTTGAGAAATAGTAATCCAATCATTATTTTTATCATTGTCAATTGTAATTAATTTATAATCAAAAAACAATTTAAAATTTCCATTAACAAAACCATTAATTTCATATGAATCTTTTCTATATTTTAAAATAAATCTACCATAATTTTGAGCATTAAAAAAAAAAAGAACATGAAGAAAATATTTAATTTTATCACCAATTAATTCACCACTCATTAACATTGATTTATCATTACTAATACTTAATCCAGTACAATCTTCATTTATTTTATAACCATTATAATCAATAGCATAACAATTAAAACTAAATTTTTTTAAATCAGATTTTTTCCAATTTGAAATTACTTTATAATCACTTCCTTTAAAATATGTATTAATTGGACAAGTAATACAATTTAATTCATTTGTTAAAGGATTATATATTATTTTTTCTCCTCGTTTACATTCTTTATTACAATTTATTTCAAATGTTGGTAATTGTGAATATAATAATAAAAGTTCATTTTCTTTTAATGTTTTATTGTCTGGATTTTCACATTCTGAATCTTTATATATTGTTATATTTCTTTTGTTTGATGTTCTATTACATTTTGAGAAATATTGTTTATAATTTGATTCTGTACAAGGATTTGTTTTTATTATTTTTAATATGCATAATACATAAATTAATAATAGTTTAACATTCATTTTTTTTGTACACTTGGGTTTTTAAAAAATGTTTAATTAATTCATTATTTTAAGTTAGACTAATTTTTTAAAAAAAATTATTAATTATTTTGATTTTTTAATATCTTTTGCTTTTATTTTATTTAAAAAACTTTTATATAATGTATTTTTTTTGTTAAATAAAGATAAATCTAATCTTGGGATATGATTATAACTATTTATTTGTTTCATTTTAATTTTGTCACAAAAAGTTATTGATTCTAAATCGGTTAAATTTATATTATCATCAGAATGATTAATTGAATTATTATTGGAATTTGATTTTGAGTTAACCATTGTTTTACTTTTTATAAATATTGAATTGTTTTTTAATTGTTGATTAGAATAAATAGATGAATTAGATTTTTTTAAATTTGAAATTTGAATTGATTCATTTGTTTTATTATTTGATATTTTTTTATTTGAATTTTCTTTTTTTTTTACTTTTTTTTTAAAAAGTTTTTGAAAATCCTTTTTTATTTGTGTATTTAGTAATATTAATTTTTGATTAAATTTATTATACGCATTAAAAACTGTTTTAAATCCTTCTTTTATTTTTTGTAATAAATCTTTTTCTTCTTTACAAGAAATTAATTTAATATAATTATCAAAAGCATTTAAATAAGTAAAAAATTTTGAATTAAAATTTGAATAATCTGAATAAGATATATTATTAGATCTTGAAAGAAAAGATGATAAATTATCATTAATTTTTTTAATAAATATATTTTTTTTTGAAGGGGATTTAAAAAGTTTTTCTTTATTAAAATTATATTTTTTAATTAAATTATTATTATCATTAATTGTATTTTTTTTTCTTTTATCCACTATATTATTTTTATTTTCTTTTTTACAATTTTTGAATTCATTATTATTTTTTGAAAAAAAGTTATCTAAATTATCAATTGATGAAGAACGATTTTTTCTACATTGATTAGGAGAATTGAATTTTAAAGAAGGAGATTTACTATTCCTTATAATTGATTCTTTTAATTTTATCATATTAATATATTTTGGGCTATTATATAAAAGTTGATAATAGAGCATTTTATTATTTTGATTTTTATTTTGTTTGTAACTTGAGTTAGAGTTTACTGTTCTATTATTTAATTTTTTATTATTATAATTTTTAAAAATATCTAATTCAGAAGAATAAGTATCATCATTTATTTTAGAATTATTCATTGATTGGGATATAAATTTTTTTCTATTAACATTCATTCGTGACATATTTACAATATATAAAATTTAAATTTAAGTATTTTTAAATTTAAAAAAAATAATAAAATAATCTTGTAAAAAACCTTATAGAAAAATATAGAAAATGGATATAGAAAATAAATTTAAATGATTTTTAAAAAATTAAAATAAAATAAATATTTAATGGAAATTTGAATAAGCATCAAATAATTTAAATGATTAAAAGATATTTAAATATATTCAAATATGGAGTTTTATTTAAATTTACTTCAAAAGGAAAAATCCTCAAAATCAGAGAGTAATTGTATAATAGAATATTGTAAAAAAGCAAAAAAAGAAAATGAAGAATGTATAAAATTTTTATCATTAAAAGATAAAAAAAATGAAGATCATATAAAAAAAAATATAGAAACCAATTATGAAACAATAGTAAAAAACTTTTTAGAAACAATATTACAAAGAGAAGGAACACAATTTTATGATGATTGGTTTCAAATATTATTTAAATTAATAACAAAAGCAATAAGTAAATTAAGTCCATCATTTCGAGATTTAAAAGATTCATTAGATATAAATGATTATATAAAAATTAAAAAATTAATATATAAAGATCAATCAAAATGTAGATTAATTGATGGTTATGTTTTAAGAAAAAATGTAGCTTCAAAAAAAATGAAACCTCCTTTAGAAAATCCTAAAATTTTACTTTTTGATTGTGGATTAGATTTTAATAAATCTGTTGGCCCTAATCATAATAGAGATTTTTCTAAATTTAATATTCAAAAACCATTTTTTGTTGAAAAAATTCTGAAAAAAATTGATTCATTAGAAGCTAATTTAATAATAGTTAATAAAAATATTGATTATGAATTACAAAATGAGTTTTTGAAAAAAAATAAAATTATTTTTGCTGTTATAAATGTTAAATCAAGGTCTTTAAAAAGAATTGCAAGATGTACTAAAACAAATGTATTAAAATCAATTGATGATTTAAATGGAAATGTTATTTTAGGTAAATGTAAAAAATTTAATGTAGAAAAAATAAAGATAACAACAAATAATAAAAATATGGAAGATAAAATAAAAAATAAAGATTATTATTTAATGACTTTTGAAGATAATGATAATATTTTATTTCAATCAATTGTTTTAACTGGACCAAATAAAGATGATTTAAATAGAATAAAAAGTATTTTAAAACAAAAAATTTTAGTTACAATAAGAGATTTTTATTTACAAAAAACTGTATTATATTATTTATTTTGTGAAATACCAAAATCAATAAATCCAAAAAAAAGTTTAGATAGAATAAATGATAATTTCTTAATAAGTAGAAATAATACAGATAATGTAGATTTCATAAAAAGAAATGAAAATTTAGATAATTTAATTTCTTTATCACCTTTTCGTCAATCAGATTTTCAAAAAAAATTTGAAAAACCATTGAAATTAGTATCTTCTCATTTAAGTTCATTAAATATAAGTACTTCAAATTTTTTAAAAAAAAATAAAGGTGAAGAATTTTTTAAAAATGGATTTGATATAACAAATATAATTAAAGGAAAAGTAGAATTATTTTTTATAAAAATTAGAATGTGTGTAGGAACAAAAAAATTAAATGGAGAAAATCAATTTTTTAACTTTAACTTTACAGACAATCCATTAAATGGAAAAAATAATAAAGAATTAAATGAACAATTCTTAAAAGAAAGACAAAGTAATACACTTTCAATAGATGAATTATCATTTAGTAATTTAAATAATGGTGAAATTAGTCCTACAAATACAAATAATATTAATAGTGAAGAATTTAGTGAAAATTCAATTTTAAAAATGATAAATTATATTTGTGGCAATCCTGAAGAATTAAAACTTTCTGCTTATTCAAATGATGATAATTTAGATAAACAAATGGGAAAATTTATTATTGATTTATGTGCTGAAAAGAATTATAAATGTGAAAAATGTAAGAAATTAAAAAGTGATCATTTTTATTATTTATATTCAAATATTGGTGCAAGAATTAAAATTAATTTTTTAAAGAATAATACTTCAGAATGTAAATTAGATAAAGTATTAGGATATATTGATAGAGAAGGAAGTACAGAATTTTCAAAATATAATAATTATGAATCTAAAGAAACTTCAAATGTTGATTATTTAATTGATATTTTTTGTTATGGCTATTGTATTATTTGTAAAGAAGTTGTTACGCCTTTAATTAAATTACCAAGAGATATTTTTAATTATTCTTCTGTTAGATTTTTCAAACAATTATTATTAAATCATGAAATTAGAAATAGAAGTGATAGTAGAGTTAAATTTAATTTAACTGAATATTTTGCTAAGAATAATTGTAATCATTTTAGTTTTAAAAGTATTGAAAGAATTTTTGTTACTAAAATTGGAGTTATTAAATTTTCTTATGATAATTATGTTAGATATAATTTTGAATCTATTCAAAATAATCCTATTCAAATTTTATCACAAAATAAAAATTTCAAAGTAATTTGTGAATATGATTCTTGTGAAGAGATTTTAAATCAAATTGAAGAAAATTTTAAAATGATAAAAATGGATATTGCTAATTTAAAAAGTTTAATTGATGAAAAAAATATTTATAATCAATTAATTAATCAATTTATAGAAAAAATAAATAAACAAATTGATAAATTTATAATGCCATTATTTCCTGATGTAAAAAAAACAATTAACAATGTTTTTATTCAAAAATTTGATAATTTTTCAAAAAGAATTGCATATATTAAAAAAGCATATTTTCGTTTATGTCAAATTAAAATAATGTATAATAAATTAAGAAATATAATTTATAATTTAAAACATTTTTTTTGTGCTGAATTATACTTAAATGAAAAAAGCCCAGATAAAGAAGAATATGATAAAGATGAAAATCTTTCAAATATAATAAATATAAAATTAATATTTGAAAAATATAAAAATTTATTTCAAGATATTCCATATAATAATCTTGATACTAAAAAACAATATTTAACAATTTTAGATGAATTATCATATTATGATGATAAACATATGGATTTTTCATCAGTAATAAATGAAAATGATTTAAGTAGTATTATATCATATGCATTATCATCAGATTCATATAAAAATTATATAAATGGAAATTTTAATAAATCTAATTTATTAGATATTAAATGTGAAAGAAATCGTAAATTTGAAAAAAATAATAATAATTCAAATTTCGTATCACTATTATCAATGGGAACAAGTATAATTTCAAATGAAATAAACACAGAACAACAAAAAGAAAATGAAATTTATACAAGATTAAATGAAAATATGAATTTATATAATATAGAAACAATACCAAATGAAGAATTATTTAATACATTATTATTATTTGAACCAAAAAGAAACAATTATATAACACCAGATAATAAAGATAATAACAAAATAAATATTCAATTAGAAACAGAATTATTAAATGATGAACAAGGAACATTTACTTTACAAATGAAAAATATAAATGCAAGTACATTTAATGGTAAATCAATAAGTAGAAGAATGACAATATCATCAAAACAAATAATGATAAGAACATCAAATATAAATATTCAAAATGAAAAAGGTCCATTTGAAACATTAGATGATCAATTAAATTCAACTGAAGAAAGTATATTAAAATCATTTGAAGAAATTGATTTATTAACAGAAGATTTAAAAGAATTAAAATTAAATAAACCAAATTATCAAATTGATATTAATCAAATTGAAAAAATAAATTTTAAAGAAGATACAATTCCAAGTTCAGAATGTGAAGTAATAATATATTATCCAAGACAATTTGAAGCTTTAAGAATTGCTTATTGTTGTACTTATGATGAATTAATTGCTTCAATTACAAATTCAAATGAATGGAATGATGTTTCTGGTGGAAAATCAAAAGCAGTTTTTTTTAAAAGTGCTAATGGAAAATATTTATTTAAATTAGTTAATAAAAATGAATTTAATATGTTTATTGAAGCTGCTTGTCAATATTTTCATCATATGACTAGATATTTATTTCATAAAATGCCTTCTATTTTAATTAAAATGTTAGGTGCTTATAAAATTAAAATTAAAAAAAATGATAAAAATCAAATTAAAGTAACTTCTTATTTTTTATTTTTAATGGAAAGTTTAGATTATGGAATAAGTTCTGATGGTAAAAATATTAAAAAATATGATTTAAAAGGTTCTTTAGTAAATAGATATATTCAAAAAAAAAATAGAAAAAATAAACAAGTTTTATTAGACACAAATTTTAAAGAAGATTTTAATGGTGAACCTATTGCTTTAGATAAAAATGTTTTTAAATTATTATCAACTGCAATTCATAATGATACTTTAATGTTAAGTAGAATTAATGTTATTGATTATTCATTATTAATTAATATTTATAATGTGAATGAAAATGAAAGTAAATATATTAAATGTGGAATAATTGATTATATCAGAAAATATACTTGGGATAAACAATTAGAACATGTAGGGAAAGTTATTATAAATGGATTAAATACACCAACAATTATTAGTCCTAATGATTATAAAGAAAGATTTAAACTTGCTATAGAATCATATTTTATTGGAATTTAAAATAAGAGTAAAGTATAAATTAATATAAATAGGATAAAGATTGTATTAAATATTAATATTGATATAATTTATATATAAATTTAAAAATTGTTTTTATTAATATTATTTTTTAATTAAAAGTTAAATATGAAGTATTTAAAATCTTTTAATAATTATTAAACTACTCTAATTACATATGAATTTGCTTTTGTTATAATTCTAATCCATTTTTTAGGATTATATTTTTTATCATTTGTTAAAATATTTAATTGTTTAATATCTAAATTACTTAAATTAAAATTTGGAATTTCAAAATTAAGTGTAATAGGTCCTAATTCTTTAATAGATTTTCTAATATTATTATCTAAAAGAGAAATATTAAAAGTTCCTTCATTATCAGAAATTCCATTCATTTTTTTTATAAACCAAGAACAAATTTTTTCACCTTGATTATAATCAAATTTACTAATTAAATTTTTATTTTCAATATGAGAATAAACATTACTAGTATTTTTTGGTACATTAAATTTTATAAAAACATTTCCAGCAGAATATTTTTGAACAAAATTACATTGAATTTTTATTTTTAAAATTAATTTATAATCTTCTTCATCAACATTAGCATAAATTTTAAAAGGAGGTGGAAATTCATTTGTAACTCTATAATTCATTAAAGTAAATTCACCATCAGGTGGAATTATATATAATTTTTTTGTATTTTCAAAGTTTCTATTTTTAACTTTAGGATGAAAATTACAATCACTAATATAATTAAATGTAGAAAAATTATTATCTTTTGGAGGATTTCCAATTTTAATATCATCATTTAATATAATTTCTATTTCAGGATTATTGTTTAAATAACTTTTCATTTGAATATAACCATCAATTCCATAATTAATAAGTGAACCACTTGAATTATATAATATAGTAACTTTTTCAATAATATCAACAAAGATTTCATTTGTTTTTTTGTCAATAACTTGACTAATTGGTTTTTTTACATATTCTACAGATTTAACTTTTTTATTAATCATATTATTAAATGATGTAATAATATTAGTTTCCATCATCATAAAAGGTTTATTAAAAACAAAAGATTTAATTTCTTCAGTTGATGATAATTGAGGATAACCAAAATCAAACATTTCTTCAATTATTTCATATATTAAAACATAATTTTTTCTTATTGATTCTTCTGTAAAAATTCCACATTCATCTTTAATTACTTTTAATAATGTGTTTAATATTTCAATATAATAAACTGGACTTGGATTATCTAATGTTGCTAAAACTATATAAATTTCATTTTTTTTTAAGAATATAAAATTTACTCCTTCTTCATTAAATATTGGAGGAGGTTCTTCTTCTGATAAATAATGATTTGCTTTTCTAAAAAAAACATCGTTTATTTTTTTACGTATATCTTTTCTAAAATCTCTAAAAATTATTATATCTCCTCTATTTGATAAAAAAAATAATTGACTGATTGACATTTTATAAATTTAAAAAAGTAAAAAATAAAAAAATAAAAAATTAAATTTTTATTTTTTTTTTTTAAAATTATTTCTATCAAATGGCAAATAATGTTTAGATGATTATAAAATTTTAAAAAAAAATTTTAAAGAATATTACTAATGAATACATATTATTTTCATTAATTAAAAAGTATAAATTAGTTGAAAAAATATCAAATAATAAAAAATTATAATTAAAAATATAAAATATTGTTTGAAATAATTATTTAATTATTATTTATTTTTTAATTGATTTTAGCCATAAATGTTTGTTTATGATTCTTTATGTAATTTAAAATACTTTCATCAATTTCTTTCCCCTCTTGATTATTATTTGCATTTATCACTTTTTTTGCATCATCTTTATTAACATTTTCTATTTCTAAAACAATATCATTAAATTTCTTTTTTTCAGACGATATTTCATTTTTATTTTCATTTAATGAATTTTCAATTTGTTCAATATCTTTTTTAATGTCATCTAACCAATTATTAATTGAAAAATATTTTGTAGTAATTTTATTTAAACTATCTTTTTTCTCACTTAATGTTCTAATTTTTTCATTTATAAATGTTAATTTGTCAGTCAATTTAAATTTTGGAACAGCTTTTATTGTATTATCAGTTTGATTATTTGGATTATTAATTGTGGAATGATATTTATTTAATCCTTCATTATTATTTTCAATATGATTAAAGTTTAATTGTTCATTTACAATACATTCTTTTCCTAATTTTATAACTAACATTTTTTAAAAATCTTTTTTATTTTGTTTATTTTTTTAAATGAATTATCAAATTTTAACTTTATCATAAAAAAACAATATAATATAATCTTTAAAAAAAATAATAAATAATGAAATAAATTATAAAAGTAAAAAAAAATTTCAATAAAAATTATTTACATTGTAATTTTCTGAATTATTAAAATTATTATAACTGTAATTATTATTCATATTATTATTAGATTCATAAGATATTTTTTTCATTTGTAATTGTGTATAAGTATTTTCTCCTTTAATTGGAGAATAATTATTTTTTTCAGCAACAATATTCATATCAAAATTTTTATTGATTTTAGGAGCAAAAGTACATTCTTTTAATTCTTCCATTTCTTTCTCTTCTCTTTTTTTTAAATTATCAATTATTTTCTTATTTCTACTATCATCAATTCTTTTAATTAAATCATTATCAAAAAAATATTTAGAAACAACATAATCATATTTATGATTAACATATTTTTTCTTATTAACAATTATTTTATCACTAGATAAAGATTTATTTAAAACTTTCTTTGGATAATGTGAAAAACTTTTATTACATAAATTAATTGAATTTTTTAAAATATAATTACCATTATAATTATAATTTATTTCAGGAGTAAAACTAAAATTATTATAATAAGAATCTAAATTTTGTTTTAATTTCTCTTTATTTTCTACATATTCATAAGTCATTCTATCTAATTTTTGTAATAAAGATTCTCCTTGTCTTTGAACATCAATTTTAATTGCTGCATTAGATGTAGAAGTATATGAAGTATCTGGATTAAATGTTAATTTTTCTTTTTCTACTTTTTCTAATTTTTTCTTTAAATTATACATTTTTGAATGACTCTGAAATAAATATTCATTTTGTCTTTCTATAAATTGATTTAAATCAAATTGTGAATTATCATTCATATTTGAATATGTTTGAGGATGAAATGAACATTCTTTTTCTTCTTTTGTTAATGTTCTTTTTCTATTTTTTATATTTTTTTCTGCTTCTATAAATTTTTCTATTTCTGTTTGAATTCCATTTTTTGATTCATATAATCTATCAAATACACTTTCTTCATTATTTGTTTTATTATTATTTGTATTATTATTAATTTTTGGATTAAATGTTGGATTTGTTGATATATTATTTTTCATATTTGAAATTTTTTCATTTGTTTCTTGAATTATATCATTTGTTCTTTTCTGAATTGGAATATTTAATTTTGGATTTGATGTTACAATTTGTCTACTTTTTTTATTTATTTGAGGTGTATATGGATATTTATTTATTTCTTCATTATCATATTGAGTTTTTAATTTTTTTTGTCTTTCTATTCTTTTATTATAATCTTCATATAATCTTTGAATTCGAGGATTAATTTCATTTTTTGAAATATTTGTTTTATTTTCATTATCTATTTCTTCTTTTTTTTCATTTTCAATTATTTCCTTTTTTTTATTTAATATATCTTTTGCATCAATAATATTATTATTATTTGATATAAAATGTGAATTATTTATTTTTGGTTTTGGCTTTGAAGAAGATTTCTTCTTTATTTTTTCATTAGTATTAATTCTTAAATTTTTTGTTGAATGCATATCATATAATTTTTCTCTTAAATTTTTTCCTTTATATGGAATATAATTTATATGTTTATTTTTATTATTTTCATTATTATCTAAATATAAATCATCAATTTCAATTGAATCTAATAAATTAATATTTTCACCAGTGTATTCAAAATTATTTCCATCAATATTCATTTAATTTAAAACTATTAAAATTCAAATATTAAAAAAATTAATTTATTTAAATATATGAAATTAATTATAACTTATTAAATGTTTTTTAAGTTTTATAAAAAATTAATTTTATTCAATTATTAATTATAATTTTTAGGAACTACTTTCCTAGGAGGACATACTAAATTAATATAATTGTTAAATTTTTCATTATTTTCAGGAGTATCTTGACAATATGTTAAAAATATCTTTTTTTGTTCATCTATTGAAGGTTCTATCCATTCATTTTTTAAAGAAGAAAAATATTTAGTGATTTTAAATAATTTTTCTTCAAGTGAAGGATCATTTAATTGTATATCTCTTGTTGTTAAACTTGATAAAACTTCTTTACTTGTTTGATACATAATATCCCATGTTACTACCATATCATCTTTTGTTTTAGGTTGAAAATTCATTTTTTAATTTTTTTTTATTTATTTATTATAATTAAATAATTAAAGTATTTAAAAAATATTTTTATTACTTAAATTTATATATTTTTTTTTCTAAATATTTTTATTATTTTTTAATGATTTAATAAGAATATATTATAAATCTATAAGTAATTTCATATATATAATTAAATAAAATATTAAAAATAACAAATAAATAAAAATCACAAAAATAAATCCAATAAAAAATTAATAAATTAAAAAATATAAATATCTTAATTGAATAATAAACTTCTTTCAAAAAAAAATCAATTAAATTTCCTTATCTTCACCTAATCAAAAAAAATATATTATAAAATTAAAAAATAAGTAAAAATATAAAATGTCAAAAATCTCTAAATTTCTTTTAATAACAATTCTCCTTTTCTCAATAGAATGTCATCAATTCCGTTATCTAAAAACACATAATGAATCAAAAAAAAAAGAAAAAAAACGTCGTAGTGGTATTTTAATGCATATAACATCATTACCAAGTAAATATGGAATAGGAACATTAGGAGAAGAAGCATATAAATTTGTAGATTTTTTAGTAAAAGCAAAACAAAGAGAATGGCAAGTTCTTCCTTTAGGACCAACAAGTTTTGGTGATTCACCTTATCAAGTTTTTTCCTCATTTGCAGGAAATCATTATTTAATTGATTTAGATTATTTAATAAATGAAAATTTATTACAAAAAAATGAAGTAGAAAATGTTTTTTGGGGTGAAAATCCAAGATTTGTTGATTACGGTAATTTATTTATAGAAAGAAATAAAGTTTTAAAAAAAGCTTTTGAAAGATTTAAACCAAATGATGCATATTATCATTTTATTAACACACAAAAATATTGGTTAGATGATTATGCTTTATTTATGTCATTAAAAAATCATTTTAATCACAAATCATGGATTGAATGGCCAAAAGATATTAAATTACGTGAACATAACTCAATGGAAAAATATAAAAAAGAATTACAAAATGATATTAAATTTCAATATTTCTTACAATTTAAATTTAATGAACAATGGGTAAAATTACGTAAATATTGTCATGAAAATAATATAAAATTAATAGGAGATGTACCAATATACGTTGCATTAGATTCATCAGATACATGGGCATCACCAGAAAACTTTCAATTAGATAAAGATGGTTACCCAACTGCAGTTGCTGGTGTACCACCAGATGCATTTACTGCTGATGGTCAATTATGGGGTAATCCATTATATAATTGGGATAAAATGAAAGGTGATAATTTTAAATGGTGGATTATGAGATTAAAAGCTACAAGTGAGAAATTTGATACAATTAGAATTGATCATTTTAGAGGTTTAGAAGCTTATTATGCTGTACCTTATGGTGATAAAACTGCACGTAATGGAAAATGGATTAAAGGACCTGATAAAGATTTTATTAAAGCTTTACATGAACAATTACCTAATATTAATTTTATTGCTGAAGATTTAGGTTATTTAACTCAGGATGTTTTAGATTTGAGAAATTATTCTGGTTATCCTGGAATGAAACTTTTACAATTTGCTTTTGATTCAAGAGAAGCTTCTGATTATTTACCTTATGGTTATGAGAAAAATACTGTTTGTTATCTTGGTACTCATGATAATGATACTGTTGAAGGATGGCAAAAAGCATTAAATGCTGAAGATAGAAAATTAGCTGAAAGATTTCTTGGATTAAATCCTGGTGATAATTTAAGATGGCCTCTTATTAGAACTGGATTTGCTACTGTTAGTAATTTATTTGTTGGAACTATTCAAGATTATATTGGAATTGGTAGTGAAGGAAGAATTAATACACCTGGTGTTATGAATGGGAAAAATTGGACTTGGAGAGCACTTCATGGAGAATATAATGATCAGTTAGCAGAAAAAATTGCTGATTTAACTGTTCTTTATGGAAGGTATTAAATTCATTTTTATTTAATATTTATATTAAAATGTTATTTAAAAATGTAGAATATATTTTTTTTAATTTTTATTTTATTTTTTTTTAAAATTATAATGTTCGTATTACTTTTTTTATTATCTATTAAAATTACATTTCAAATAAAAATACAATTATATTCAAGTAATACAATTCCAAATTTAACATCTACAATTAAACAATCAAAAATTTTACAAGAATTTAATGTGACTTTACCTTTATTAACAACTTGTTTTGGAACACCAGAAGATTGTTTTAATATGACTTTAGAAACTAATTATTTTAATACATTTCTAGATGGAACTGGTGATTTTTTTCAAAAATATTTTAATAAAACAAAATCAAGTTCTTTTATTTCTACAAATCAAACATTATTTTTTAATTATCAAAATAAGGAATTAAAAGGTAATTATGTTATAGATAAAATGATTTATAAAACTAAAGATACTTATACACCAAATAAAAATTTTGCATTTATTTTATTAGAAGAAAAAAATAAATTAATTAATAAAATCTTAATAGATGGAATTATAGGTTTAAAGAAAAATAATTCTCAAACAAATAATTGTAGTGTTTCTTTTTTAAATTTCTCTAATATCGAATCAGATTTTAGTTTTCAATTATCTAAAAATAAAGATAATTTTATAGAAGGCTATTTTTTATTAGATGAAAATAAAGATAAGAATATTCCTTATTCAATTTGTAAGAATGAGAATAATATTAATAAAATTAATAATGATAGTTTTGAATGGAAATGTAATATTACAAATATAAGTATTGGAATAAGTTCAAATACACCAATTTTATTTAATGAATTTGCTTATTTTTCTGTTAGTAATCCTTTAATAGAATTACCTTATGAACTTGGATATTATATTTTAAATAGATTATATGAACAAAGTGAAAGTGAATGTGAAATTATAAGAAAAGAAAATATTTCTATTTTTGTTTGTAATGCAAGTGAAACAGATATAACAAAATTTGATAAAATTCATTTATATTATAATAAAAATAAAACAAATTCAATTTTGTTAAATCCTAAAAATTTTTTTGAAAAAGTTAAAGATAAATATATTTGTAAAATTGTTCAAAATAAAAATATAAAAAATATTATTTTAGGTTTACCTGCTTTTCTTGATAATACATTTATTTTTGATTTAAAAAATAATGCAATAAAAATTAAGGAAAATAAGGAAAATTATTTAGCATATATTCTAATTATTGGAATAATAGGATTAATATTAATTGTAATTCCCGTGATAATATTTATATATGAATATAATAAAAATGAAAAAAATTTTAGAAAACTTGATATAAATAATACAAATAATTTAATTGAAAAAAATTGATTTCAAAATTTTATTATTAGTTTATATATTATTAAAATTTATAAATATTATTAAAAATTTCATTATAAAATTTAGTTTAAATAAAAATGGAAAATGAAATTAATGAAATGAAAGCCCTTGAAGCAAAATCTCCTTTATCAAATATAGCAAAACATTTAAAAGGAGAATTTAAATTTAGTAGTGTTGATTTTTTTATAAGAACAAATGAATTAATGTTTAGAAAATTTCAACCTTCAATTAAATTATCAATGCAAAAATATTTAGATAAATTAAGTAAAAAAATAAATATAAATAAATTTGTTTCAAAGTCAAAACCTATTAATAAAGAATTATTAAATAGAAAAAGTGATCAATATACTAGACTTTATGGTAAAGAAAATATTTTTGATCAACCCAATATAGAAAAAAAAATTATTCCTTTAAATATTATAAATATAATTAAAACTAATCGACAAGATGAAGATAGATCAAAATTAATTCAAGAAGTTAAAAATAAACATAAAATTTTCCCTCAAATTGGACAATATAATCCTAATTATAATGTTATTGAGAAAAAAATTCCTAGTGTTTATTTTAATAAATTTCATTCTTATAATGATAATTTAAACAATCTTAATAAAAAAAGGAAAAAACTATTTAATAATAAAATAAAAGATGAAAAAATTAAAAATATTAAAATAAAATTACAAAGTGATATATATAATAATAATTTTAAAACTAGAAATAAAAATGAAAGTGTTAGATATTTTAAAAATAATTCTAATACTGAAGCCTCATCTTATTATAAAAATAATACTTTAAATGATAATTTAATGAGTATAACTTACAATAATTTTTCTTCTAACAAAAATAAAAATTTAAGGAAAATAATATTTGAAAATTCTTTAAATAAAAAAAAACAAAATTAATAATAAAAAGCAATTAATAAATTTAATAAATAATCACATCAAATAATAATAAAAAAATTTTAACCAATATCTTTTTAAATAACTAAAAAAAATAGTTCAAAAAAAAAAAAATAAAAAAACAAGATTAAAAAACAATATTTAAAGAGTAGTTTTATAAATTTCAGTTTTAATTTCTCCATCTTCCATATATTTAGTAACTTTAGTAATTTTTTTCTTAACACCATCCTCAGTAATAATACTTTCATTAGTATCAATTTTCTGAACACCAACAGGTCGACTAGGAACAGTATTAGAACTTTGATTAATATTCATAGCAGAATTATTCCCAACATTATAATTATTTTCAGTAACAAAAGTTTGTGTATTACTCTTAAAATTACCAACATTAACATTTTCATTTATCATTTTAATTTGTCCTGGAATTCCAGTACCAAATCTCAAAGGATTATAATTAGTAGAAGTATACTCACCAATAATAGGATGATTATATTTAGGATTATAATAAACATTATTATTCAATTTAACATTTTGTACTTCACTCTCATAATTACTTCTCTCAATAACATCCTTTGGAATTTCACTAAAAGAATTAATAGGACCATTATTATTATTATTATTATTAATATTATTATTAATATTATTATTATTATTATTATAAGTAGTAGTTGTTGTTGTTATTGTTTTAACAACACCACCAGGACCATTTTCAACTCTTTGTTCAACTTGAACATTTTGATTTCCTTGATTTACAGAATATGGAATTGTATTATTACCTTGATATTGTTGTTCCATATTAAATCTATTAAAAGAATTTGGATCTTTATATTCATGAGATGCATAATTCCATGCACCACTTTCAGCATTTGTTTTTAATATACCACCAGATGTCTTTTTTGCTTGTCCTAATTGTTCTTTTTGATATTGTTCAAAATAATCTTTTGGAGGTGGTGATTGTTTTGGTTGATTTCCCCATTGCCAATTTTCTAAACCACTCTCTGCATTTGTTTTTAATATTCCTCCTGTTTGTTGGGCTTTTGCTAATTCACGTGCATTGTATGCTGCGTAGTCAAATTTTTGACCTGGACCACCACGATTAAAACGATTTTCGTTATATGTCCAGTTTGCTTTTCCAGTTTCTTCATTTGTGTTTAGGATGTTCATGTTTTTTTTTTATATATATATGATTTTTTTATTATTATTATTTTTTAATATTTTTGTTTTTTTTATTATTTTTTATTTATTAAAAAAATTTTATTTTATAATCATTTTATTATTGTTTTTTTTAATTTGAAAAAATGTTTTTATATGATTGGTGAGATTATAATTAAATTAAATATGTTTTAATTAATTATTTAAAAAAAATAGAAAATATCATTCAATTGTTTAATTTATTTTAGTGTAAATAATTAGGTTTTTTTCAATTTTAAAAAAATATTATTTATTATTTTAATTATAAAATATAATGGGACAAATAAAATAGAGATTTATTTTTAACTATTTATAATTTAAATATAAATTTATTTTTTAAACTTTTTTAAATAATTAATTTGAAAAAAACATTAATAAAAGAAGATAAAAAAATAATAAAAGTTTATTTAATAAATTTACAAATAATTTATTAATTATCATTAAATTTAAAAAAGAAAAACTAATATTATAATATAAAAAAATATTTTATAATTTCTAATCTTTAAAAATAATATAATTAACCTAAATTTAAACATATTTAAAAAATTATTATTTTTCTTAATAAGAATTTTTATTTATAAACATTTTTCCCAAATTAAAAAAAGATACAACATAATATAAATATTATTCGTTAAAAATATTTAATAAAAAATAAAAAAATATAAATTAAATGAAAGTCAAAAAGACATTATGTGTATTTGACGTGGATAGAACAATAACAAATGAAGATTCAATGGATGTAACATCAAGATATTTATTAACATATGAGCAAATAGAATTATTAGATGAAGCAGCAGAAAAATATATAAATTGGTGTGACACACTTAATTTTTTTTTTCAATTAGTAAAATCAAATGGAAAAGGAATAGAAGAAATAAAAAATTCATTATCAAAAGTAGATTTAACAAAAGGAATGAAAAGATTATTTAATTACTTAAGAAGAAATGATGATAAATATGATATAATTATAATATCAAGTGGAAATATTTTTTGTATAAATGAAATGTTAAAATTTAATCAAATTGATGATTTAATAAAAGAAATAATTGCAAATAGAACAAAAATAATTGATGATACTTTAATAATTTCAGAAGCAAATCCTCATAATTGTGATATGTGTTGTCCTTCAATTTGTAAAAAAAATGAATTAGAAATTTATTTTGAAAAATATCCAAGAGAAAATTATGAAAGAGTTATTTTTATTTGTGATGGATATAATGATTTATGTTTAGTTAGAGGTTTAAATAAAAATGATTGTTGTATTCTTAGAAAAAATTATGATTTATATCAAACTCTTTTTATTGAAAAAGTTGATATTGAAACTAAATGTAAATTTTTTACTTGGAATACTGGATTTGATATTATTAATATTTTTGAAAGAATTAAAAATTTTTCAATGTAAATTTTTATTGTTTTTGAAAATTTTTGAAAAATGATTTAATATTGTTTAAATATATTTTTTATTATTTAAATAATTTAATAAAAATTATGAAATATATTCTTTTTTAAATTAAATTATTTCTTATCATTTCTTCCATTTCTTCATTTGCTTTCATTCTTTCTTCTGGGTTTAATTTATACCAATTTTTTTTATTTATTTCTTCCCATTTTTTCATTATTTTTTCATTATATAGTCTTGGACAATATATACTATTTCTTTTACTTTTTCTTTTTGTTTGTTTTATTTTAATTAATGAATGATTTGGGGAATAATTTCTTAATTTATTATTATTTTTTTTCTTACTTTGATAATATGAATATGTATCAGTCGATATTCCTCTTTTTAATAAATGTATTTTATTTATATTCATTATAACTTCTAAATTTTGACTAAATTTATTTTTACTTGTTATATTTTGTTTATTTTCTTTTTTTTGTTTTGTTTGTTTCTTTTTTATATTTATTAAACTTTTTGAACGTACGCTTTTATTAAATTTTTTATTTTTACTTAATTTAATTTCTAAATTATTTGAATCTTTCATTTCAATATCATATAATTTAGAATTATTATCTTCAGTAATAATATTTTTTTTAGAAATTAAGGATTTAGCTCTTTTTCTTTGAGTTTTATTTTCATTTTTATTATTTAAAATTGAAGATTTTATTTCATTATCTGAATTATCTATTTCATTATTTCTTTCAGTCGATACATTCATTAAATTATTTGAATTTTCAAAATTATTTAACTTAGATTGTAAAGAATTATCATTTTTCTTTTCATCACTTTTATTTTCTTCTTGAAATGAGATTTTAGTAACATCCCCAATAAAATTAAAATCAATTGATTTATTGTTTTTTAAATTATTTAAATTATTCAAAAGAATACTTGAATTTGCGCCAATTAATTCATTATCTAATGTTAGCCTTTTTAAAGTAGTATTGATTAATTTTTCTCCTCCAAAGTAATGTTGATAAAATTCATATTTTTTTGGATGATTTTTCTCAGAAAAAAACAAAGGTTGTCTATTATTTTTTGAAATTATATTTTCATTTGTTCTAATTTAAGTTAATAATTTTTAAATACATTAAATTAGATGAAAAAGCATTTAATCTCTGTATTTCTTGATTTGAAGTACTATTTAATTGTGAATTAAATTGGACCTGATTTGAATATTCAGGAACATTATTAATTATCGTATTTTCACTATAAAATTGAGGACTATTTGGATTCATTGAATTATATAATGACATTTTTTAAATTTATTTTTTATTATTTAATAATAATAAAATGAAATTATTATTTTTCTTTATAATTCTAAAAAAAAAATTTTAAATAATTAATTTTTTATTATATTTAGTTTTGACCTGAAAAAATATTTTTTAATTCCGTAAAATGGATTTCATCTTCAGAATTATCTAATGATATCTTTTTTACTTTTTTTTCTTCACAATTTTTTTTTTCATTTTTATTATAATCTAAATTCAATATACTATCATATAAACATTTTTTTTTCATTTTATCTAAATAATGATTTGTACTAAAAACTCCTTTAATTGTTTTTATATCAGGTAAATCATATTTCGAATTAACATAAATATTATTTTTTACAGATCTATCAATAAATAAATTATTCTTTTTTTTAGATAAATCAATAATAGGAACTCCATTTATAAATCCTTTTGTATTAATTTTTAGATCATATTTCCTATCTAATAATTTACTTAAATCATATAATGAATAAGGATTATTTTTTTTCTTTAAATCATTTAATGATTTGTTATGAACTTTTTTTAATTTTTTTTGTTGTAATAATTCATATTGTTTTAATTCTTTTTTACCATAAATTAATGAACGACAATCATTCAATATTGTATTTCTTAAAATAATTCTTTTTTTGATTAAATTATTAATATTAATTTTCATATTATTTATTTTAGAAGTTGAACTTCTATTTAATTCTCTTAAATAATAATATGAAGGGCTATTTATATCATATAAAAATGAAGACATTGATTTATTTAAAAATACATTTTTTTTGTTAATCGTTTGATAAATAGAACTACTTGTGGATTTCTTATTAGTTAAAGATGATTTATTTCTATTATGTCTTAATTTTGTTTTATTTATTATTATTGAATTATTTTGAAAATTTTCTTTTTCTTTATTTAATGATTGATTGATTAATTTATCTTTCTTTTTTATGAATTTTCTAGTTAAAATCAAAAATAATTAATATACATTTTTGTTATTTTTAAAGACATAATTAAATATAATTTATTTGTTTTATAGTTTTAATAATTTTTTCCTTAACTAATAAAAAAATTTTTTATAAATAGAAAATTATATAATTATACAATTATTTTTCTTTATGATTACTATTCTGAGTAATTTTTCTTTTCATTTCATATTCATTTTCAATATTACTAATTAATTCCCCTTTTATTTTAAAATTAATAGTAATAAACATTAACTTATCAAAATTTTGATTAGAAAAAAATTCAGATTTAATAATATCAGTAATAAGAAAATGAAGTAAGTTTTCAAAAGTTAAACTTAATAATTTTGATTCAAAATGTTTAATTAAAGATAACCCAATTTTAATAATAGATTTCCAACCATTAAAAATAAATAAATCCCAAATTCTTAATAAAATTTTTGGATTTTTCATATCTGAAACATAAGGATAAGCACAAGTAAATAAAGTAATAAACCAAGGAGAAATAAAGAAATTAACATTAATATTATTATTTTTAAAATAAAAATATAATTCAGGTAAAAGAATATTAATAAGTCTTTCAAAAACATAAAAATATTTTTTTAATTTTTCTAAATCATCTTTAAATAAAGCACCATAACTAGTATAAAATAAAAGTGCTAAAAAAATATAAAAAGATTCTTCCTCATCATCTGTAATCATTAATAAAAATGCAGCAATATAATTCATTCCTTGACAATATGTTATATTTGGACTTTCTTTTGAAATTGCTTTTAATATATTTGCTACTTTTTCTCTATTTTGATCTTTATCTTCTAAAAATGATGTTCTTTGAACATCTAATAATATTATATCCTTTGCTGGAATGCTATTTGGATTTTTTTCCATTTCTTCTTTTATTTTTTGATAATTAAATTTCTTTTTTATTTTTGGTAAGTTTAATAATATTTTCCATATGTTAATATGTGTTTTAATATCCATATTATGATATTTTAATAATATATTTTTATATAATGTTTTTTTTATTTTTTCATTTGAAAATTTATTTAGTGTTAATATTGGAATCATTTCTTTTAAATTTAAATATTTCATTGAATAAATTATACTTTTTATTTTAATATCTTGTATTTTATTTAATTTCATTTTCTTATTAAAATAAAGAGCAGTATAATCAACTTTTTTTTCAATTTCATCTAATCTATTACTAATTGTAAACATATTAGAATTTAATTCAGCCATAAAATAAGTAACATATGCATTATCAAATTTATATTTTAAAGATAATTCAGCAATTAATTGCATTGATTCATTAATATCAAAATTAAAATTTGTAAAATGTATAATATAATCTTGTAGTACTTCTACTGCAAAAGTTGGTAATTTTTCTTCATATATTTGACTATATAATATTTCACTCTCTATTTTTTTATTTTCTTGTATTTTTGATTTATTAATCATTTGTTTTATATTTTTGAAAAAAGACATTCCACTCATTAATGTTGAATTTCCTACATTTGTTTCTTTTTCATTTTTTTCAACTTCTACATTTACTTTTAATTTAGCAACAGTTTCAATTTTATAATTAATTAAATTAGTCCAAAAGTCTCTAGTAAAAATATTATTTTCTGATAATAATTTACATAAATATCTTTTATTAAATAAATTATCAGGATTAAAATATATTGTTTTTTCAGAAATATATATTATAATAAAGCTTAAATCAAAAATTTCTTTATTGTTTTTTGATTTATCTAATATAGAAATTAGAATATCTGAGAAATGTTCTAAATTTTCTAAACTCATTAATTTAAGAAACATATTATCTTCATAATAATTTGAAACAATCTTCATAAAATATCTTGCCATTTTTGAGTCTGATTCAAATAATTTTACAATATATTCTTTTTCTTCTTTTGATAATATTTCTTTTGATTTCAACATTTTTTCAACTAATTCTTCTAATTTGGAATCCTTTTCAATATTTAACTTTTCTACTTTTAATCTTTTAATTTCAAAACTATCAAAAGATGTAAAAGTTTCAAATCCTAAAATTTTTGAATCTTTATTTATAATTTTTAACATTTCAGAATTATTATTATCTTGATTATTTTTTTTTTCTAAATTTTTTTTAAAAACTTCATAATTTAAAAATTGTTCATTTAAAAATCTTTTATGATTATCTTTTAAAAAATTCATACTATTATCATATTTTTCAATATCTTTTTTTGAATCAATTTCACCTTTGATTTTTTCAATTCTTTTAATATAATCATTTTCATTTTTCATATAATCATTTCTAAAATTATAATATTTATTAAATCCATTTATTATACAATTTAATTTATTAATTTCTTGATTTTTCAAAGATAAAATTATTTCTTCATATTTTGGTTCATTTTCTTCAAGAGTTTTATTCATTTTTAATAATTCACTTTTATATACTTGTTCATGACTATCACAAATTTTTTGATATTTTGCTAATTGTTCATGTAAACTTTTTATATTATCTTGTTTAACATTTGAACCTTCAACATATTTTATTACTTTTTGTTCATGTTCCATTGATTCTTTTGATGCATTAAAATAATTATGTTTAAATTTTTCTACTTTTAATTTATTTTCTTGTAATATTGAATTTATTTTTGATAATTCTAATAATAAATTATTCGTTTCTTTATTATAATTTGCTATTTGGATATCTGTTGGTTCAATTATTTCTTTTGTCATTTTACTTAGAAATTGTTCAAAGTTTATATAATGTCTTTTTGATGAAGTAACAAAATCTGATAATGTAAGTGAATATGATGTATTTAAAACTAAATTATTTTTTTTTATTTCTATTGATAAATCTTCTAGAGATTTTCTTATTTTTTCTAAAAATTTCAAACCACTATATTTGATTACCTTGAAATAATCCATTAATTTTGTATTCTTTATTATTAATAAATTATTTTACTATTATTATTTGCTGCTTTATATAATCTGAGTTTCTCTTTATTTCTGTATTTAAAGATAAGTAATCCATTTAAAAAAAAATAATTAATTTATCTTCAATCCATTTAGATTGAATTTTAAATTAATATTTTTATTTTAATTAATTATTAAAAAATTCTAATTTTTATCCAATGAAAAAAAATAACAAAAAAAATATAAAACTTAAAAATAAAAATTAATTTTAACTAAAAATTAAACTAAAAACAATAAATGCAAACAGATTCATCTCCAAGAAATTCAATAATATCAAACCAAGCACCATTAATATCTCCATTTATAAATACAAAATCAGAAATATCAACATTCCAATCAATAATATCAGAATATTTAGAAAATAAAAATGAAATAACAGAAATAAATCAAACTGAAATTCAAAAATTTTTAGAAGACCTAAATTCATTTTTAAAAGACATAAATGATAAAGTTGAAGAAAATGAATATATATTAAATGACTTATATAAAAAGAATAAAACTGCCATTTCTGCAATTAAAAATTTAATGAAAGAAAAAGAAAGTTCAAGTTCATCAAATGCAACACCAAGATATAATACAACAAGTGGAAGAGAAAATTTTAGTCCAAATCCATTAATGACAAGTGGTGATTATTCAGAATTAGAAAGATTAAAAGAAGAATATATTAAAAGTTTAACTTTAATTCAACAATATGAAGAACAATTAAATGAATATTCTACTATGAAAAAATCTTTTAATGAATTACAAGATGAATTTAATCAATTAAAATTTGAAGAAACTGCTTTGAGAAGTGAATATGAAATTGTTATTAAAGATAAAGAACAATTAAAAAATAAACTTGAAAAATATATTAATGATAATGATAAAATGAAAGAATTACTTGAACAATATCAATGTATGATTTTAATGACAGAAAAAGAGAAAAATAAAATTCAAAATAATGCTTATGTTATTACTAATAGATTTAGAAATTTTGAAAATAAAATTACTTCTCAAGAACAATTAATTGATAAATTTAAAAATGATATTAAAAAATTAGTTGAAAAAAATAGAAAAGAAAAATTTGAATATGAAGTTAAATTAGAGAATTATAATAAAAAAATTCAAGAATTAGAATTTAAAATTGAAGAAATGAATCAAGAAAAAATAATAAATACAAAAAAGTTTTTAAATACTTTAATTGAGAATTCTGCACAATATAATATTTCATTTTATTATGACCAAGTAAAAAATAAAATTATAATAAAATATTTTAATGAAGATATTGGACAAATTAAAAGTGTTGAAGTTGCAAATGAAAGAAGATTAATGAGTGTTCCAAAGATAAAAGATTTTGAAGGAAAAATATTCAGTTATAAAAAATTATCGGCTAATATTTCAAATAATGTTTTTACTTCATTATGTAGGAAACATTATCAAAATAATAATTTAGATTGTTCTTCTTTGAATAGTAGTATGATTAGTAATTTAAAAAGTGATTCTTTTAAATTAAATAATTTGTTTGAAAATAATAATTTTAGTAATTGTTCTTTTAAAAAAAATAATGAAAAATTAAATTATCATTCTGCTATGATTCTCAATGAAAAAATTAAGAAAGATATTGTTTTTTCTCCTAAAACTATATCTCATAAAAAAAGCTTTAGTAAAGAAAAAAAAAATAATTTTCCTGAAATAAGTAATTTTAGTTTTAGAGATATAAAAGAAGAAGAAATTATAGATAATAATAAATTTGAAATTATTAAAGAAATAACTTTGCAATTTATTGGAGATGAAAAAAACATTATTATAAATAATAAAAGTAATTCTGATAGTTGTTTTTCTGATATTAGTTCAAATTTCATTACCAATAAACATAAAAGAAGTAATAGTGAATATTCATATTATGAATGTAAAAGTGTTAGTTTAAATTTTCCCGAAAACGAATTTAAACCTGCACAAAAAGAAACGAATGTTGAAACTAAAAGAAAATTTTCTTATTGTTTCAATTGCTATATTTTTTAATATATATATATTATTTTATCTTTGTATTTATATTTTGTTTACTTATATAATATATTAAAAAATTCAAAAATTATCAATGATTTTAATAAAAAATTTTAATTTATAATTATTAAATAATATATTTTATCCACAAATATTTATTAATTATTTTAAGATTAAAACTTATAATCTATATTTTGTCTAAAAATAAATGTATCACATTCATTCTAATAATATAGAATTACTTTAATTATACTTTTTTATAGAAAATTTAAAGGTATTTTAAAAATAAATGTATTAAAATTAAAGTTTAATATTATTTAATCATAATTATTCAAATTATTCATTTTGTTAAATAAAGTAAACTAATCTAATTTATATAATTAGTTTAATATAAACAATTCTTAATTTATTTCAAATTTCTCAATATATAAACAACATTAATAATTTCAAAGAAATTATTATATTCATTTTTTTTTATTTATATGTTTAGGATTGGAATTTATTTAGTTTAAAATATCTTTAATTATTTTAATTATATCATATAATTACATATTATATAAAACAAAATACTTTATTATGACTCTACTTCCCATTTAATACATAACAATTTTTTATTTTTCGATAAACCTATTTATGAATATAAATATATATATTAATTGAACTCTTTTAATAAAGAAATTCTACTATAATATTTATAATATTTTTCTTTTTTTATCCTTGATTTTAAAATTAAAAAACAATATCCTCAAATTAAATTTTTTATTATTTGAATTATTTTAATATCAATATGTAAATTCATATTAATAAAATCATTATATCAAAACAAAATAATTGAATGATAAATATGATATAATAAAAATAGAAATGATTTTTAAATAAAAGTAAAATCAATATACATCAAATTAGAAAAAAGCATGATAATTATATATTATAATTATAAAAAAACTATATTTTATTTTTTAAACTCAAATAATTTTTATTGAATTCATATTTCATAGTTGAAATACTTGTAACTCTTCTTATAAAATCTTTATCTTCTTTATTAATTTCAGTATTGGGATTATTTTCTTTTATTTTGGTCATTTTTCTATCCATAAATTTCATAAATACTTCAGAATAAAACAATTCTGGATTATTTAAATTCAAATTATCCTTTTCAATATTTTGACTAATTACAGAAAGCATATAATTTTTATTTTTTTTATTTTCATCTTCTTTCTCATTTAAATCTTCTTTTAAAGGATTTTTATTTGTAAAATCTTTACTTTTCATTTTCAAAATATTATTTCTTGTTTTTGATTTGTTAATATGATTTAAAGAAAAATTAGAACTTCTTCTTGGTATATATGAACCTTTTTTTTTAATATTTATATCATTATTATTTTTGATATTAATATTTGTATTATTATTGTTATCATTTTCTTCATATGAAATAGGATTAATATTACAATTATTTTTTCTTTTAACTTCTTCTTGAATAAAATTTTTTATTGTTGTTCTAAATGAAATATCTTTTGAATAATTACCTTCACTTAATTCATCAATATTTTCATATTCACTATTAATACTAAATGAAATTTCAGTAGAACAAATTGAATTATTATCTAAATAAGTTTTTTTTAAATTATTATATGTTGTAAATTGATAATTTGGATTTGATTGTGGTGATATCTTAAAAGTTTCTTCTGGATAAATTTCATTATTTATTTCATCATATTTATAAGGTGTTGTTGAACTTTTAAAAGATTTAATTTTATAAGTTGAATTAATTTTTGAATAATTAATAATTGAATCTAAATTCAATGTTTTTTCTTTTTCTTTTTTTTCTTCTGATAATAAAGAATTATCCTCATTACTTGATTGAATTTCTTTAATATTATCTTCTAATATTGTTTTAAGTACATCATCATTTTGATTTATTTCATTACTTTTATCTTTATTAAGATTATTTATGCTTTCATAATAATTTTCATATTCATTATTATCATTATTCTCATATTGATTCACACTTTCATTTTCATTATCATTTTCAGTATAATCTGATTCTTGAGAGAAAGAAGGAATTGTTTGTAAATCATCTTCATAAATGCTTTTTAAATGACCATAATCATCATTAGATTTAGAATATTTTCTTCCTGGATTTATGACATGTTCAGTAGAAATGATTTTAATAATTTTATTTATTAATCTTTTAATTTGTTGCATATTAAAAAGAGATTTTTGATTAATTTTTTTCCAATATTGAGGATAACTAGTAGAAATATTAATAGCATCTTGTTTATTTAAAAAAAATAATTCTGCTTTTTTTGATTTTACTCTAAGATATAAAGGACTTCTTTGATTAAGAAACATTAATATATCTCCAAAATGTTCATTTCTTCTAATTTCTAATATTTTATAATATTGCATATTTTCTTCTTCTTCTTTATCTTTAATTGTATTATTTTTATTAGTAGTATTATTTAAAAATGAAAAATTATTTTTTAATGTTTGATTATTATTAGTTGGACTAAAACAATATATATTATTATTCACTGAGTTTTCTCTAGTTATATTATTAAAAAATAATGTAGAACGTCTGATGGAAGCAGTAGAATTTCTTTTTACAACTGCTTTACCTTTTTTTGGTTCAATTAAATGAAAAGGTATTTCTAAAGATAATCTTCCTCTTTTTACAAATATTATATCTTCTACTAAATCACCATCTTTTATTAATATATCATTTTTTAATGATAAAATTGGTTTAAAAGCAACTATTACTTTTACTATAAAATCAATATTTGAAAAATCTTTAAAAAAAGTAAAATTATTAATAACAGGTTTATACATTTCATAAATAAGATTATTTCTTAATCCAATTGGTAATTCTTCAATAATAATATTTTTATCTTTTTTTTCATAATAATGTTGATATCTTAAATATCTTATTATTCTATCATATAATTCATTTGGTAAACGTGGATAATTTAATTTAATATCATCTAATATGTGAATTTTATTAGATAATTCTTCAGTTTTTTCATTTATTACTTTAATATAATTACTTATTTCTGTTAATGTCCATGAATAAGCACAAATTCCAATTACTTCCATAAATAATCCAAATATTTTTTCATTTGAAGAAATACAAGTAATATCACCATATCCAACTGTAGTTAAAGTTGTTATTGTATAATATATTACTATTAAATATAATTCTTTAAAACTTTTATTATTATAATTAAAATGTTCTATCCAATTTGGATAATCATTTTTACCTATAAATATAAATATACATGCTACAATATGTAAAGAAAG
>JAEEGK010003229.1_pt1 | contig 40709 bp, 27 predicted proteins | sample 8958771 | NCBI WGS metagenome assembly JAEEGK01 (sample SAMN16246547, study PRJNA631951) | gut metagenome | biome: gut microbiome; feature: rumen; material: SC-attached | host: Bos | place: Iran: Karaj | collected 2018-10
TATATCGTAAGATTACTATTTTACGAATTATATATTCCCTTATTTTACCTTTTAAAAATATGATGATCTAAAACTGATCTAAAGCCTTTCTTTGAATAATTTTTAAGAAAAGAAAAACTCGTGTTTTCCCTTTATTCATGGGACTTTACGAGTTATTTACCACAACATTGCTTATACTTCTTGCCACTGCCACATGGACAAGGGTCATTTCTACCTATTTTTAGACTCTTCTTAACTGGTTTTTGCTTAACAGCTTCTTTTCCATCGTTAGCATTTCCTTTTAATGTTTGTTTTCTTTCAACATTTTGTCTAACTTCAGCCTTTAGTAGGAATGTTGCTATATCTTTATCAATTCTATCTAATAATTTATCAAATAGTTCATATCCTTCAGTTGTATATGCTTGAATTGGATTAACTTGTCCATATCCACGAAGACCAATACCTTCCTTTAGGTGTTCCATCTCACTCATATGATCTACCCAACATGTATCTATTACACGAAGAGATATAGCTTTTTCGAATTCTGTCATTAATTCATCATTAACCATCTTTTTGCTGTAGTCTTTTTGAATTAATTCATAAATATGTTCAATGATTTCATCATCTTTTTTATCTTCAATATCAGCTAATTTTAAACTGTTGTTTTTAACAAAGTTAGTATTTACATAATCTACTATTTCTTCTTTATCTTTCTTTGTTAAATATCCTTCTGGGGCAATATGACTTTCAATTAATGCTGTAATAGTATTTTTGAAAGATTTTTGTATTCTATCGTGAATATTATCTTGATCAAGAATTTCATTTCTTCTTTCATAGATAATTTCTCTTTGTTCATTTAAGACGTTATCATAATCAAGTAAGCTTTTACGGATATCATAGTTATTTCCTTCAACTCTCTTTTGAGCTGATTCAATACTCTTTGTTAATCTTCTTGATCTTATCGCTTGGTCTTCTTCAAGTCCTAGTCTTAATAATGCTGTTTTAGCACTTTCTAGACCGAATCTCTTGATTAGGTCATCCTCAAATGATACGAAGAATTGGCTTGATCCTGGGTCTCCTTGACGTCCAGCACGACCACGTAACTGGTTATCAATACGTCTTGCTTCATGACGTTCAGTACCTACAACACATAGTCCGCCAAGTTCTTTTACACCTTCGCCAAGTTTAATATCTGTTCCACGTCCTGCCATGTTAGTTGCAAGAGTGATAGCACCTTTTTCACCAGCTTTAGCAATGATTTCAGCTTCTCTTTCATGATTCTTTGCATTTAAGATTTCATGCTTTAATCCTGCTTTTTTAAGTAATGAACTTAAGTATTCGTTTGTTTCTACAGAAATAGTACCAACTAGAATAGGTTGGCCTGTTTCATGAACCTTAGCTATATAATTAATAATTGCTTTATATTTACCCTTTGCTGTTGGATAAACTAAATCTGGATGATCAATTCTTATTACTTCTCTATTTGTAGGTATTTCAATAACATACATATTATAGATTGCTCTAAATTCTTCAGATTCAGTCTTTGCTGTACCTGTCATACCTGCTAGTTTATTGTACATTCTAAATAAGTTTTGGAATGTAATTGTTGCCATTGTCTTTGTTTCGGTATTAATTGTAACGCCTTCTTTAGCTTCAATAGCTTGGTGTAATCCTTCAGAGAATTGTCTACCATGCATTAATCTACCTGTAAATTGGTCTACAATTATTACTTCGCCATTTTCCACTACGTAATCAACATCTTTTTTGAATCCATAGTTAGCTTTTAAAGCTTGATTTAAATGGTGTACAAATACTGTATTTTCAAGATCATATAGATTTTTAATATTACAAATAGCTTCTATCTTCTTAGAACCATTCTCTGTTAGAGACACATTTCTAGTTTTAACATCTATTGTGTAGTCTTCTTCCTCTTTTAATCTTTTTGCAGCTCTATCTGCATCAATATATAAATCATTTGAATTAAATTTTCCACCTGAAATAATTAGTGGAGTTCTTGCTTCATCGATTAAAATTGAGTCAACCTCATCGATGATACAGAAGTTTAATGGTCTTTGAGTTCTATCCTCTTTTCTAATTACCATATTATCTCTTAGGTAATCGAAACCAATTTCATTATTTGTTGAATATGTAATATCACAATTATATGCTTCTTGTTTTTGTTGAGGGCTTAACTCTCTTAAGTTAATACCAACAGTTACGCCTAATAAGTCGTATGCTGGCTTCATCCAGTTAGCATTACGATCTGATAAGTATTCGTTTGTTGTTACAACATGAACGCCTTTACCTGTTAAAGCATTTAAATAAGCTGGTAATACAGTTGTTAAAGTTTTACCTTCACCTGTTTTCATTTCAGCGATATTACCATAATGAATAGCTAAACCACCAATTACTTGTACTTTAAATGGTTTTTCCCCAATAGTACGATATGCAGCCTCTCTTGCAAGTGCAAAAGCGGGAACAACTATTTCCTCAATATCTCCACCTTCAGCTAGAAATTTCTTCCATTCTTCGGTTTTTGCTTTAAATTCTTTATCTTTAAGTTTGCTCATCTCATCTTCTAAAGCGATGATTTGATCAGCAATTCCTTCGAACCTTTTTAATTCTTTATACTCTGAGTCAAATAATTTTCTTAAGAAACCCATCCGTTATCACCTCAGCGTATATTATATCAAAAAAAAATAGAAGATTAAACTCCTATTTTGTATTTATTATACCGAATTTTCCGTCTTTTCTTGCGTATATTACTGAAATACATTTTTCGTCTGTATTCTCAAATACGAAGAAATCATGGTCAAGAAGTTTTAATTGTAAAACGGCTTCTTCTTCACTCATCGGCTTCATAACTAATTTTTTTCTTTTAACGATTTCTTGTCCTTCATCGTCATCTGTAGGTGCTTCAAAATCGAAGTTCATTTCAAATGATTGATTTTGTTTATACCTATTTTTTAATTTCGATTTATTCTTTGTAATTTGTCTTTCTAACTTATCAAGAACCAAATCTGTTGCGGCATAGAAATCTTCATCAGATTGCTCCGCTCTTAAAGTAAATCTGGATGTTGGTACTGTAACCTCGATAGTATTCTCTAGGTTCTTTACCCTAATCTTAACGTTACATTTTATTTCATCTGGATTATCAAAGTATCTGTCAAGTCTATGTAACTTGTCTAATACATAATCCTTCATAGATTGTGTAACATCAATCTTTTCTCCACGAATAACCGTGTTCATATATTATCACCCATCTTCATTTTACTATTTTTTAGATAAAAAGTCCATTGATTAATTATTTTTTTCTTCTCTTGATGTTAAGAAATATATTACAAATCCGGCAAGCGCAATGAATATAATGCATCCTGCAATTATAAGTACGATTGGCGCACTTGTTTTTTCAATTTCAGGTTCTTCTACAACCTCAATTGGTTTTTCTTCATTCTTTTTATCATCTGTTTTTGATGGTTTATTTTGTTTTTTTGTTCCTGTTGTCTTGTTAGTAGTTGTTGTTACTTCTTCTTCAGTTTGATCTTCTTCCTCAGTAACTACTGCTTCTGGTTCAGTTGTTTCTTCTTCCTCTTCACCAATTTCGCCTACTCCTAATTCTTCCCAGTTAGCTTTGTATGTTTTATTTCCAGTTGTTCCTTTTGGAATTGTTACATCAAGAACTGGTTCAGTAGAGTCTTCTGAAGTCCATCCAGTAAATTCATAGCCTTCTTTTTCTGGAGTAACTAATTTTATATCATCTGATTCAACAGTATATTTTGTTGGATTGCCTGTTGTATCATTTTCAATTCCTTCATAAGTAATTGTATATTCTTCAATATCATAGTTTCCAATCAATGATATTTTTCCATTTTCATCAACTTTAGTAAATCCTTTAAATGTATATCCTGGATTTTCTGGAGTTGATAACTTAGTTTTATCATTAATTGTAATTGTTTCACATTCATCTTTTGATTTGCATACATTGATTGTGTCACCATATTTTAATGAGATTTCTTCATTTTGTCCTGATTCATAATCTTTGTAAGTAATTGTATATGTTTTAATTTTCCAATTAGCTGTAACTTCTTTATCACCAGTTGATCCTTGTTCAATTGTTATTGTTTCTAACAATTCTTCTGAATCCGCTGTAGTCCATCCAGTAAAGATATATCCTTCTCTTGATGGAGCTGTTAATGAGAATGTTGCAGTTTCAATTGTGTATGTTGTTGGATTACTATTATTAGCATTATCCATATTATTGTAGATAATTTTGAAATCAACTAATTCAAATTTTGGAGTAAATACTAGTTGTCCTTCTTCGTTAGTTGTTTTTTCATATCCAATGAATACATAGTACTCTCTTGATAAATCTTCAATTTCAATATTATCATTAACAATAATCTGATTAATGTCTAATTCGTTTTCTGCATAAACATTAATTATTGTATTATGAGCTAATTCAATTGTCTTCTTAGCTTTTGTTGTTGCATCTTTATATTCTACTGTACGAGTAATAGCACTATTATCTTTCTTTAGTAATACTTTGAAAGATAGATTACCATATGTTACTTCAATAGCATTTGCATCATATGTATCTTTAATATATTCAGCTTTAGTTTTTCCTGATGGAACTTCTAAAGTCATATCATCAAAGTTATATGATGATACTGATGCAACTGATGCAGTTAGTTTTGATAAACTAATATTTTTATAAATTTCAGTTAATCTTGTTGTAAATGCACTTACCAATTCATCTGAAGTAGTAATATCATGCAATACTCCTTCTTCATCATAGTAGTTTTCAGGAATAACAAATGTCATTTGTTCCTCCACTACGATGTTAGTATATCCAACTAGGATAGTTTCTCCGGAAGTACGATAATAAATTTCTAATCTTCCTGATACAAGGTTATATGCGTCTTTTTGTGTAACGCTAGTTTTTGTAAATAAATAATCTATATTTTTATTTTTATCTCTTAATGAATCAAAGTCTTCTGAATAATCAATTATTTCATTATATGATCCATTTGAAGTCATAAGACTATTTAAGAAATCAAATTCTCTTTCGCCCACTACTAAGAAATGATTATTTGCTTCTAATTCACTCTTAATAGTAGCAACCTCGTTTGCTTGTTCTTCTGTTAATTCAGCATAAACGATTTCAACTTGATGAGTTTCTACAATTGGAGCAGTCGCTCTTGTAGATTCTTCAACTGGTTTTGTAGTTTCCTCAGTTGTCTCTTCAGCAGGAGTCTCTTCAACTGGTTCTTCAGCAACTGTTTGAGTTAATGTTGCTGTACATTTTGTTGAATCAGCTAGACAAGCTGCTACATTAAAATCTAATGTATAAGTTTCATCAAGATTTGCTTTTAATAAATCTTTTATTTCATTGTTGATAATTTGTGAATAAAGATTTATTTCTTCTTCAGTTAATGTTGCTTCTGATTCCTTATAAATTGTTGTAGCGAACTTTCCTTCTGGGAATAGTTTATTAAACGCCTCGCTGAATTTTGCTTCTTCAGCGTATACATTTGTCATACCAAATATCATGGTAATGATTAAAGTTAAGATTATTCTTTTTACATTTTTCATTTTACAAAACTCCCTGTGACTATTTATTATAATTTGTTTTTTTGAATTTGCAATACCAATTTTAATTCAAGAATGAAATCTCGTTGATAATTTGTTGGTATATGTCATATTCTTTATATTCATTAGATGTGATAAATTCCTCACTGTCTATCTTGCATTGCATAAGTATCTTGATGTTTTCTCTTATATCACCAATTTTGAATACCATATCTCCACTTTGAACTGTTCCGAATAAATCTCCTTCTCTACGCATTTCAAAGTCTTTTTCAGTAATATAGAATCCATCATTGCTTTCTTCCATAACTTTAAGTCTTTGATTGTCTTTATTAGATACCAATAAACAATAGCTTTGTAGATCGTTTCTACCCACTCTACCTCTTAACTGATGTAGTGTAGCTAGGCCAAATCTTTCAGCATTATATATCATCATTATGGTTGAATTAGGTATATCTATTCCCACTTCAATTACTGTTGTAGATATTAATATTTGAATCTTGTTGTTTAAGAATTCATTCATAATAATATCTTTTTCTTCTTGTTTTAACTTGCCATGAATTATGCCTATTGTATAGTTAGGAAACTCTTTATCTAATACTCCTTTTAATTCATTAACACTGGTTAATTCACTTTCCGGATTATCTATTAAAGGTGATACAACAAATACTTGATGATCATTATTTAATTCTTCTTGTATTATGTTATATGCATATTTTATATCTTTTTCTTTTACTACTTTTGTTATTATTTCTTTTCTTCCTTTAGGTTTAGTTTTTATAATTGAAATATCCGTATCTCCATAGATAGTTAGAGCATAAGTTCTAGGTATTGGTGTAGCAGATAAATATAGTACATCTGGCCTAGTTCCTTTGTTCTCTAAATTATTTCTTTGGAGTACTCCAAATCTATGTTGTTCATCTGTTATAACTAAACCTAAGTTATCAAATGTTACCTCTTCACTTATTAAAGCATGAGTACCAATTACTAAGTCTATATCATGATTTTTTAATCTGTCATAGATATTGTTTTTCTCTTTTTTAGTCATATGTCCTGTTAATAATTCTATGTTCATTTTAGTGCCTTTAAATAGCTTTGTAAGAGACTTATAATGCTGGATGGCTAATATTTCAGTTGGGGCCATAAAAGCCGTTTGATGTTTAGATAAATAGTTTAAATAAATGGCATATGCTGCTACAACTGTTTTACCTGATCCAACATCTCCAAGAACTAGTCTATTCATTCTTGTTTCACTAGACATATCATCATATATTTCTTTGCATGCTTTTAGCTGGTCTTCTGTCATTGTAAATGGTAATAAATCAAAGTATTTTGATGAAGTTTTTTCATCTAATTTTCTTTGTATTCCATTTGCTTTTTTCTCTTTAATTTTTAAGTAATTTACTTTAAACATAAACTTAAAGAATTCTTCATATATTAACTTTAATTTAGCTTGTTTTACATCATTAATTGTTTGTGGTTTATGTATCTTATTTAAGGCTTCTTTTTTGTCAATTAATTTATATTTTTTATTAATAGAGTCTGGTATATAATCTATTACTTCGATAGGCATAGATAAAGCGCTTGATATTAATTTTCGCATTAAGTTTTCTGTTACACCTTCAGTTAAATGATATATAGGTTCAATAGTATTATTTTTCTTATCAAAAAAGATATTTGAGGCTAAAAAAGTATTCTTTAATTTATCATATTTTCCATATAAAACTACTGTATCATTTAACTTTAAAGTTTGTTTTAAAAATGGTCTATTAAAGATATTAACATGGATAAAATCATCGCCAATTGAGGCATCAAAACTAAGTTTGGAAAAGTTTCTTCTAATCATAACAGATTTTGGATATGTTACTATTTCACACTCAATATATCCATATTCTTTTATGGTATCATTTAGAGTTCCAAAGCGAATAATATCATATCTAAATGGATAATCTTCCACTAGATCATTGACATTATATATGTTCAAATTATTAAGCAAACTCACTGTTTTCTTGCCTACACCTTTTATAATTTCTAGTTCCATATTGACCTCGATAAATACATATTATAATTTTTTAAATTTTTTGTCAAAAATTGTTGACAAACGATAAATTATCGATTAGGATATGAATCACCAATTCACTTAAAGAAGGCGAATTGGTGCTAGTATCACACTAGTCAACCCCTTTTTATTCTTTTTGAGGCCGCAGAAATGCGGCTTCGTTTTTTTTGCATTTTTTTATGCAATATGATAGATTAAAATAGTGATAATATATGGGTATTTATGGTTATAAATCGTTCGATCGATACGGCAAAAATATTAACGGTGCATTATTTGAGACTGGCATTGCATATACAGTGCCCGGCAAAGCAAAATTTGGCAAAAAAGGAAATGGTTTTCACTTTGCTTTAAGGTTAGAAGACACTTTATTAAAGGAAGTCGTTAATCAACGTATAGATGATTACATTATTGCTTATGTTTTTGGTGATGGAGATATTGCTCAAGGAGAAGCTGAACAAGGATCATTTAAAGATTTATACGCTGCAACTAAATTAACAATTATTAAATTTATGACAAGAGAAGAAATAATTCAATATGCACTTGAATTGCCTCAAAATAGAATGGTTAGATTTGTAACATATTTTAGATTAAATCCAGATGAAATTTCTCTTTTTAGAGGTAAGCATGAACGCGTTGATATAGCACTAGATTATTATCAGCTGGGAATTAAAAATGCATTTGAAAGAATAAGAAAAAGACCACTTAATTAGTGGTCTTTTTAACTTGCAATTAATTCCTCAGGATCTTCCATTATTTCAGCTTCTTTTTTCTCAATTACTGGTCTAAATGGAATACTTTGCTCTCTAATACTTTGTTTTATAAACATTGTAACAGCAGCAGTTGTATTTAATCCTAATTCTTTAAATAATATATCTGCTTGTTTTTTTAAATTCTTGTCGATTCTAATGCTCATATTTATAGTTTTATCTTTCATATTTATCCCCCGGTGATATGTATTATACTCAAAATATGTGCATTGTCAATGCATATTACTGCTTTTTCTCGCTATAGAATTGATAACGTTTTTTGGCTTGTTCTTTTTGCTCTGTTAATAATTTGTCAGCAAGTTCTTTATCTTTAATCTTTAATGCGTTAAATCTAACTTCTCCATCTAAGAATTCTTCATATTTATCAAAATTTGGTTCTTTAGAATCAACATATAATTTATCTTCATCTGGATTGTAGCGCATTAACATTGTGTATCCACATTCAACTGCTAGTTTTTCTTCATTAATTGAGCATCCCATACCTGCTTTAATTCCTTGTTCAATGCATGGACAGTAAGCTATTACTAGAGATGGGCCATCATGTTCTTCTGCTTCTTTAAATGTCTTTATTGCTTGAAACATGTTAGCTCCTAGAGATATTGACCCAACATAGCAGTTTGGAATTCCCATAGCTATTCTAAATAAATCTTTTTTGCTTGTTCTTTTACCCATATTGGCAAATTCAGCAATAGCACCCATATTAGTTGATTTAGATGCTTGTCCACCTGTATTGGAATAAACTTCTGTATCAAGTACTAATACTCTTATTTTTTCATTTGAATGTAATATATGATCTAATCCGCCATAGCCTATATCATATGCCCATCCATCTCCGCCAAGAGCCCATACGCTGTTAGCTGGTATATATTTAAGTAAATCTTTTAATTCGTTTGGTATAGTTTTATCCTCTAGTTCCTGTTGAACTTTTAGAGTTATATCATAGTCTTCTTTATTATTTAACCATGTTTCATATAATTCTTTTATTTCAGGATCTACGATATCAATAGATTGATGCATTACTTCTTCAATGCGTTTTCTTTCATTATTTAATGATATTTTCATTCCTAATGCGAATTCTGCATTATCTTCAAACAAAGAGTTAGCCCATGGAATTGAATATGGTGTTGAAGGTGTACTTCCTCCATAGATAGATGAACATCCTGTTGCATTAGCTATAAATAGTTTTTTACCTACAACTTGAGTTAATAACTTAACATATGGAGTTTCTCCACATCCTGCGCATGCGCCTGAGAATTCAAAGCATGGTTTAACTAATTGGCTTCCCTTGATAGTATACTTATCAAATTCCATTGGATTTTCATAATTTTCAAAGTATTCTTTAACATCTGGTTCAGTTTTAACATTGTGTTGCATTGTCAATGCTTTTGCATTCATCTTACCTGGGCAGACATTAACGCATGCTCCACAGCTAGTACAGTCTTCACATGATATTTTTACTGTGAAATTCTTGTCAGTTTTTCCTAACACTGGTATTCCATCTTTTTTATCGTCAATAAATGTTCTTATTGCTGCATGAGGACATACCATACTACACATTCCACATTGAATACAGTTTTCTTTATTCCATACTGGAGCTTGTGTAGATGTCCCCCTCTTTTCGTATTTTGTTAAATCTCCTTCGATCGCCCCATCTTTTAATGGTAATAAGTCACTAACCTTTAACTTATTGCCTTTTCTATTATTTATTATTTCAAAAATGTTCTTTTCTGGTTTAAATTCTTTTGTTGAACTCTTAAGTTCTAAGTCCTTAATGTTATTAATAGTTTCATCAATAGCATTTATATTGCTATTAACAACATTTTCTCCTTTTGTTTTAAATTGAATCCTAACGTTTTCTTTTAATTGATCTAAACTATCATTTAATCCTAATAAATGTAGGATTGCTGCTTCCATAATCTTGCTGATTTTACCTTTTATGTTATTGTCCTCTGCAATTTTGTCAGCATCAATAAATTTTACACTTATTTTCTTTTCAATTAATTTGTCAATTTCTGTATTTGGAATTGAATTAATTAATTCTTCATCTTTCTTATTAGTGTTAATTAATAGGATTCCTTTGTTCTTTAATGAATCTACCATTTCATATTTATCAAAATAATTTAACTTGGTAACAACTGTTATCTCTGATGATTTTACATAAAATGGTTCATTTATTGGCGATTCAGCATATCTTAAATTAGATACTGTTACTCCGCCACTCTTTTTAGAGTCATATTCAAAGTATCCTTGAACAAACATATCCATTTTTTTATTAATCAACTTCATTAAGTCTTTTGATGCACTAACCATTCCATCAGAACCAAATCCATATATTTTAATAGCGTGTGCCTGTTCTTCAATTTTAATATCTATTGGTTCTATACTTAAATTAGTAATGTCGTCTTCAATACCTAGAGTAAATCTTTCTTTATGCTCATTTTCAAGCATATGATATACTGCTGCGATATCATTTGGTGTTACTTCTTTGCTTGATAAGCCATATCTTCCACCCATAACTTTAATGTGTTTTCCATGTAAAGCTGCAACTATATCAAGATATAATGGTTCTCCAATAGATCCTGATTCTTTAGTTCTATCTAGTACTGCAATATTCTTAACAGATTTAGGTAACACATCTAATAGGTATTTAACACTAAATGGTCTATATAAATGAACTTCAATTAAACCATATTTCTTATTACCTTGGTTTAATCTCTTAATAGTCATTTTAATTGTGTCACAAACACTTCCCATAGCTACGATGATATTTTCGGCATTCTCATCACCATAGTAATTAAATGGTTTATATTTTGTACCCATGATATCATTAATCTTTTGCATATATTCATTAACGATATCTGGCATTTTTTCATAATCTAAGTTTCTAGATTCTAATCCTTGAAAATAAATATCTTCATTTTGTGCCATACCAAATTGTTTCTTTACTCCTGGGTATAGCATTCTATCTTTAAATTCTCTTATCTTTTTATGATTGATTAATTGTAATATTTCTACTTCTGGCAATTCCTTAATGGTGTTTAATTCATGTGATGTTCTAAATCCATCAAAGAAATGTACAAACGGAAGTGATCCTTCAATCGCAGATAAATGAGCTACTGCAGCTAGATTTTGCGCATCATATACATTTGTTGATGCAAGCATGCAAAATCCAGTTTGTCTTACTGCATAGATATCTTGGTGATCACCAAAAATTGATAAACTATGCGTAGCCAAACTTCTTGCAGCAACATGAAATACTGCCGGTAACATTTCTCCGGCCATTTTGTACATATTTGGTATCATTAATAATAAACCTTGGCTAGCTGTAAATGTTGTCCCTAGAGATCCAGTTAATAAAGCTCCATGAAGTGCTCCTGCTGCACCAGATTCTGATTCCATTTCAATTACTCTTGGTTTTGTATTAAATAAATTTAATTTATCTGTTGTTGTTAATGCATCAATATTTGATGCCATTGGTGATGATGGCGTAATAGGATAAATTGCACATACTTCACTAAATAGGTATGCTATATCACTACACGCTTTATTTCCATCTACTATCTTCATTGATATCACTTTCCTCACAAGTTTAATTTTATCATTTTTGAGTACAAAATAAAAGAGAAACGAGTGTTTCGCTTCTCTTTGCTTTTACCAAAAAATGTGTTTTATTTCTTCTGCTCTTTGTTTAAATAAAAGAGCTACAGTTAATTGTAATACTGAGTCAATTACTGTGAATGCGCCAATGAATTGGCATACTGATAATCTGGCAAATGGTGCAAACATGTCAATGATTCCTATTATTACCAATAATAATCCTAATGCAATTAAAACAGACCATGCTGCATCTCTAGCGACCTTCAACCAAATACCATAATTTGCAGCTAACACTCCATTTAGTATTGTTCCTACCCCAAGGAAGAATGCTGGGGTTCCAACTTGATTATATGGTAGCAATATCAATAATAGGCCTGTTCCAATTAACCCAAATCCCATGAACATATTTAATAGAAATATCTTTGCTCCATCTCTATTCTTAAATTTATACAAAGCTATTAAGCCCTCTAAAACAAATGTGGCACCCGCTAAGATACCAGCAAGTTTTATTCTATCATCAGGCAACATAAAAGCTATTATTCCCATGATTGAACCAGCAAGGGCTACAAGCATTGAAAATAATACCATATTGTCATATTTGACTTCAACTACTGAACTTGTCTGTCTTTCAAACACCACAATCACCTAGCATAATTATACTTGTTTATATCTTTTTTTTCAATAAAAAAAGTATAGACAAAATCTATACTTTTTAATAGTTCAAATTAATTATTTAACAATTTTTGAAACTACACCAGAACCAACAGTTTTTCCACCTTCACGGATAGAGAACTTAGTTCCTTCTTCAAGAGCAACTGGAGCTATTAATTCAACAGTCATTTCTACGTTATCACCAGGCATAACCATTTCTACACCTGCAGGTAATTCAACAACACCTGTAACGTCAGTTGTTCTAAAGAAGAATTGTGGTCTGTAACCATTGAAGAATGGTGTATGTCTTCCACCTTCATCTTTAGTTAATACGTATACGCTTCCAGTGAATTTAGTATGTGGAGTAACAGTTCCAGGTTTAGCTAAAACTTGTCCCTTTTCTACTTCATCTCTAGAGATACCACGTAATAAGATACCAGCGTTATCACCAGCTTGAGCTTCGTCTAATGATTTTCTGAACATTTCAATACCTGTAGCAACAGTTTTCTTAGTGTCCTTTAATCCAACGATTTCAACTTCTTCATTGATCTTTAATGTACCACGTTCAACACGTCCTGTAACAACAGTTCCACGTCCTGAAATTGTGAATACGTCTTCAATACTCATTAAGAATGGTTTATCATTGTCATGAACTGGAGCGTCGATATAAGAATCAACAGCATCAAGTAAATCATGAATAGCTTTAACGCTATCAGGATCACCTTCAAGAGCCTTAAGAGCAGATCCTCTAATAACTGGACAATCTCTGTCAAAACCATATTCAGCTAATAAATCTCTGATTTCTTCTTCAACTAAATCAAGAAGTTCAGGATCATCAACTTGGTCACATTTGTTAATGAATACAACAATTTTAGGAACACCAACTTGACGAGATAGTAAGATATGCTCTCTTGTTTGAGGCATAGGTCCATCTGTAGCTGATACAACTAAGATTGCTCCATCCATTTGAGCAGCACCTGTGATCATGTTTTTAACATAGTCAGCATGGCCTGGGCAGTCAACGTGAGCATAGTGACGTTTAGCAGTCTCATACTCTACGTGAGCAGTATTAATTGTAATACCTCTTTCTCTTTCTTCTGGTGCTTTGTCGATATCTTCATAAGCAACAAATTTACCAAATTCTTTTGTAATTGCAGCAGTTAATGTTGTTTTACCATGGTCAACGTGTCCAATAGTACCAATATTAACATGCTCTTTTGAACGATCAAATTTTTCTCTTGCCATATAATATTTCCTCCTTCTTTTACTACTATTATATTTTATCTAATACCTGAGTATTTTTCAAGTATTATTAGCCATTAATTTGCACTATTTCTCTTAATAATTTCTTCAGAAATAGATTTTGGAACTTCTTCGTAATGATCAAGTGACATTGTGAAGTTTCCACGTCCTTGTGTGTTAGAACGCAATGATGTTGCGTATCCAAACATTTCTGCTAATGGAACCATTGCATGAATAGCAAGTACGTTACCACGAGCTTCTTGTCCAAGAGGTTTTCCACGACGAGATGTTAGGTCTCCCATAACATTTCCCATGTATTCATCTGGAACAACTACTTCAACATTCATAATTGGTTCAAGTAGTACTGGTTTACATTTCTTAGCTGCTTCTTTTAAAGCAAATGATGCAGCAATTTTGAATGCCATTTCTGATGAGTCTACATCATGGTAAGATCCATCAAATAATGTGGCTTTAACGTCTACTACTGGATAACCAGCAATCATACCGCCAGCCATTGCTTCTTGTAAACCTTTATCAGTTACTGGTATATATTCACGAGGAACTATACCACCACAGATAGCATCAACGAATTCATATCCTTTTTCAGGATTTGGTTCAAATTTAACCCAAACATGTCCGTATTGTCCACGTCCACCTGATTGTTTAATATATTTACCTTCACAATCAGCAGCTTGAGTAATTGTTTCTCTGTAAGCAACTTGTGGTCTACCAACATTTGCTTCAACGTTAAATTCACGTTTCATACGGTCTACCATAATGTCTAGGTGTAACTCACCCATACCAGAGATAACAACTTGTCCTGTTTCAACATCAGTTTTATATCTGAATGTTGGATCTTCTTCTGCTAGTTTTTGTAATGCAATTGCCATTTTTTCTTGGTCAGCTTTTGACTTAGGTTCAATTGCTTCATCAATAACTGGTAGAGGGAATTCCATACCATTCATAACTACTGGTGATTTTTCATCACATAATGTATCAGCAGTTGTTGTTGATTTTAAACCTACAGCAGCAGCAATTTCACCACAGTATACATCAGTGATTTCTTTACGGTGATTTGCATGCATTTGTAGAATTCTTCCAACTCTTTCTTTTTCTTTCTTGCCTGTAGCATTTGTACATAGTACATATGAACCACTTTGAAGTTTTCCAGCGTATACTCTGAAGAACGCTAATCTTCCAACGAATGGGTCTGCCATAATTTTGAATGCCATTGCAGTGAATGGTTCAGAATCTGATGGATGACGTAATACTACATTACCATCTTTGTCAGTACATTCAATTGAAGGTACGTCTGTTGGAGCTGGCATGTAATCTATTACAGCGTCAAGAGCTAGCTTAACACCCATATTAGATAATGCACTACCGCACATTACAGGGAAGAATTCAGCAGCTAATACTCCTTTACGGATAGCTGATTTAATTTCTTCAACTGTTAATTCTTCTCCGCTTAAATATTTTTCCATTAAAGCGTCATCAAATTCAACAGCTTTTTCAATTAATTCTAATCTCTTTTCTTCAACTAAATCTTTTAAATCAGCTGGGATTTCGATTTCAGTCGGTTCCTCTTTTTCACCACCATCGTAATGGTAAGCTTTGCGAGTTAATAAATCAATAACTCCATTAAATGCTGATTCAGCACCAATAGGCCATTGAATAGGAGCATAGTTAACACCTAATCTACTTTTAATTGTATCTAGAGTGAATTGGAAATCTGCTCCAATCTTATCCATTTTATTTGCAAAAATCATTCTTGGAACTTTGTATTCAGTTGCTTGACGCCATACTGTTTCAGATTGAGGTTCAACACCTGCGTTTGAGTCTAATAAACAGATAGCACCATCTAATACTCTTAAACTTCTTTGAACTTCAACAGTGAAGTCTACGTGACCTGGGGTATCGATTACGTTTAATCTATATCCTTTCCAGTGAGCAGTTGTTGCGGCACTAGTAATTGTAATACCACGTTCCTTTTCTTGCTCCATCCAGTCCATTTGTGATTCACCATCGTGAGTTTCACCAATTTTATGAGTAATTCCTGTATGGAATAATAGTCTCTCAGTAAATGTTGTTTTACCAGCATCGATGTGAGCCATTATACCAATGTTTCTTATTTTACTTAATTCAACATCTCTTGCCATAAGTCATTACCATCTGTAGTGAGCGAAAGCCTTATTAGCTTCAGCCATTCTATGAGTATCTTCACGTTTTTTAACAGCACCACCAACGCCTTTAGCAGCGTCCATGATTTCATTTGCTAAATTTTCAGACATACCCTTTCCATTTCTTAATCTTGCATAGTTTACTAACCAACGTAGTCCAAGTTCTTGAGCTCTTGCATCAGTAACTTCAACTGGTACTTGGTAGTTTGATCCACCAACTCTACGAGATTTAACTTCTAGTGTTGGTTTAATATTTTCAATTGCTTTGTTAAATACTTCCATAGGATCTTCTTTTGTAGTTTCTTTAACAATATCAAATGCCTTATATAAAATGTTTTGAGCTGTTCCTTTTTTACCATCTTTCATTATTGCGTTAACTAATTTAGTAACTATTTTTGAATTATAAATAGGATCTGCTAAAACATCTCTTTTTATTGCTTTATGTTTACGCATATTATTTCCTCCTTTACTTTCTTATTTATTATTTAGATTTTGGTTTTTTTGCACCGTATTTACTACGTCCTTGCATACGGTTTTCAACTCCGTGAGTATCTAGTGTACCACGTACAATGTGATAACGTACACCGATTAAGTCTTTAACACGTCCACCACGTACTAATACTACACTGTGCTCTTGTAAGTTGTGTCCTTCACCTGGAATGTATGCGTCGATTTCTTTACCATTTGATAATCTAACACGAGCATATTTTCTTAAGGCTGAGTTCGGTTTCTTTGGAGTCTTTGTACCTACACGAGTACAAACACCTCTTTTTTGTGGACTAGATGTAGCAGTTTGCTTTCTTTCTAATGTATTATATCCTACATTTAAAACCGGGCTATTACTCTTTCTAGTCTTTTTTCCACGACCTTTTTTTACAAGTTGATTAATTGTTGCCATATATCCTCCTCTCATGAACACACATCCTGGTGTGTCCAACTTCGTTTAAAATTAAGTCCCACCTTGGGTGAGACCTAATAAAAAATCATTAATAATATAACAAATAGGAGTATTATTGTCAATATATTTTTTTATAAAAAATGTCAAAAAAAAGAAGGTTTAAAACCTTCTTTTAATTGTTAGTCTTCTTTCGCACTTTTAATTGCTAAAGCACCACATAATCCAATAACTGCAACTGCAACTGCACATATTGCAATTACTCCTACAGTATTTAGTGGAGATGCTTCTTTTGTTGTTTCTCCGTCAGCACTTACTACTCCGTTGAAGTTGTTAGTTACACCTTCAAGACAAGATTCTTTTTTGCTGGCAATACAACTTACGATATCCTTATCGCCTTCTTCAGCAGCTTTATTAATTATCGCTTCAAGATCAGTAGAATATGATGCTGCTGCATATAAGTCACTGATTACTACAAATGGTGTTCCAGTATAAGCTGCATCTTCAAATCCAGCCTCATTAAATTGAGTAGCAACTTCTTTTCCTAATTCGTAGTCTTTTCCTGGTTCCCAATCAATATGATCAACATATAATTCTTTTCTAACGATTTCGAATGTTTTGTTATATCCTTTTAAGCCTTGTAGATATTCAACTTCCATTTCGCAATATGGACATCCACCTGCTTCGAAAATATATACTTTAACTTTACTCTCTGCATGTACTGCAAAAGGAATAAATATTAATAAAGCAATTATAAACGTTAAAATCTTCTTCATTTTTACCTCCTAATATGATTATAAACTAATTATGGTTAATTTACAATTAATTATTGCCAAATATTCCCCATCCAGTAACGATTCCTCGCCCATCTTTTAATACATTGTTCTTAATGTCTGTAGCCTTACTTACAAGTTTTCCTTCAATGACTACTTGAGCTGATGCTCCACCATCTAGGTTTGCTGCAGTAAAGGCCCCATATTTAACCATTGCTTTAGCTAATTCATTAAGAGTAATGCCTGATCCGTGAAGTCCTTCAACCATTAAGAATATTACTATTCCATCACTTCTCTGACCAACTGCTACTCTTGCAGCTCTAGTGAATCCCCCAACTGTTGCTTTATAACTTATTGCTTTGCCGTTGTTAACAAGAAATGGGCCAAACTCAAGAGCGTCTACCATTCCTTGTTCTATGGCTTCTTCTCCAGTTGCGTGTAGAAGCATTAGTTTTCCTTCTTCGTTAAAACCAATTAGATCTCCGGCACCATCGCTGGTTCTCCATATGATTTCTCCATCTTTAATTACATATCCTTTTGGTTTATCTAATCCACCGTGTTCATTTTCATAGAAACCGCCGCCATTAACAGCTGCTTTAGCGCCTGATCTTTTCGTCATTTCTAATAGTGTTGATTTACCAGATACACCATCTTCAGTATTAAAAGCTTTACTGGTTATTAGTTTTATTGTTTTGGGGTCATATACAATTAGCAAATGAGCATCATGTCCATTTATCCTCGCAGACTCATATTTGAAACTATCACCATTAGATGGCCTAGTTTCAATTAATTCTTCGATTTCATCTGCATATGTTATATTACTTCCTTTTATTGCTTCATTTTTTATAGTTGATTTTAGTTCTGTTCTAGCATAAACAGTTTCTCTAATTTCATCCTCACTCATATGAAGTAAATCAATTTTAGTTGTTTCTGGTTTTGGCTCGTATGCATGACTTACTTCCTTAGGAATAAATAAATATAAAGCAACCACAATAAATGCAATATTAAGTATAGCCACTATTGTTGTTATTATTGTTTTCATTGTTCAGCCTCCATAGTTTCTACCGGAGTCTCTATTTCTTCAATATTTTCTTCAATAGTTTCTTCCTCAACAGGTTCTACATATATTTGATATATGCCATCTATTAATTCAAATCCTTCTAAAGATTCTTCTTCAATAGTTATTACTGGTTTAATTCTGTAGAACATATCTCTTTTTATTAACTTGATTGGATTTTGATATCCTATTATATACTCTCCTTTAGCTGTTGATGTGTAATAACCTGTAGATGTAACATTTATTTTTATATCTAGAATATTTAATAATCCAATCTTTGCTCTAACTGCTTTCTTTTCAATATCTTTTAAATCGTTCTTATAATTTCCAATGTCATAATCATTTTCAACAATTATGTCTTTATATGGTAATGAATCATAATAAGTCGTATTTAAATACTCCGCTAAAGAATTTTTGTCATTTAAATCAAATTCTTTTTTTATTGTACTAAAGCGATATTTTGTGGATAGTACTCCCTTTAACGAAAGCTTTAATCCATTTCTTGTATCATAAACTTGCCAGATATCATCGCCAAGTTTTATTTGTGTCCCGATTTTTATTTTATCGCTTTCAACAATCTTATACGGATTATCCTTAGTTCCGTCTCCTGATACATATTCATTATTTCTGGATAGAGTAATTACTGGCTTAATTTCATAAAAATTAATTGGCTCTGCTTCTGTTACAGATGCCCCATTTGTAACCCATACTCTATTGCTTGAATGATTGTTTAGTAATACGTGTTCATTTTTATTTACTAAATAAGTTTTACCATCTATCATGGAATTATTTAAATCGTTTAACTCCAATAAAGTTACATAAGTATCACTTGATAGTTTCGTCTTACAAGATATTTTCTTTATGTTATTGACAACGTCATCGCAATAGAAAGTTTTTACTAGTTTTTCATTATCAAGGTTTGGTAGAAAAGTTGTTTTTAAATAACTGCTAATTTCAGAATTTTTAAAATTAGTCGCAACTTTTCCATAAGGAAGCATACTAATATATGAGTTTAAAGCTATCTTTATTGATTTATCTCCGCTTATTTCGATAATTCTCCAAGTTAAATTATTAAACTCAAGATAATTATTTTTTACTTCTCCTCGGAATATATAATTATTTCCTATTTTGTTTAATCCCGTTTCTTTTGTTATTGTATTATCATCAATAATCTTTTTACTGATGCTTCCATCTAAAGATGCTAAGTCTCCACTCCACTCTGTTGATTCAGGGGGAATATAACTATAACTTATTTTTCCATAATTAAAGAATGCAAAAAAAACTAATATTTCTACAAATATTGAAGAAGCAATTATTATTGAAACATTTAAGTTGTTTTTCTTATCCTTCATTTATTATCACATTACAATTATACAACATTGAGATAATAAAAAAAAGGATTAAAATCCCTTTTTAAACATTAAATCTGAAGTATACAATATCTCCATCTTGCATTTGATAATCTTTTCCTTCAACACGTAATTTACCAGCTTCTTGAACTTTTTTCTCATCTTTAAGTTCATATAAATCATCAAACGATGTCACTTCTGCACGAATAAACCCTCTTTTTATATCAGAGTGAATTAATCCGGCACAGTTTTGAGCATTAGTTCCTTTTCTAAATGTCCATGCTCTACATTCATCTTTACCAGAAGTAAAGAATGTTGCCAGTCCTAATAAATCATACGTAGCAAAAATCAAACGATCCATACCACTTTCTTTAACTCCAAGTGATTCAAGGAATTCATCTTTTTCTTCATCCGGAAGAAGTGATAGCTCATAGTCCATCTTTGCACATATTACTACTACTGCCGCATTATCATTTTTAGCATATTCTTTTACTTTTAATGTGTATTCATTATCTCCTGAAAGATAGGTTTCTTCATCAGTATTGGCTACATAAATGATTGGCATTAGAGTTATAAAGTTAAAGTTCTTTAATAATTCTAATTCTTCAGCATCAAAGCCACAGTTTCTTAACGGTTTATTCTTACTTAGTGCATCAACACATTTTCTTAATATTTCACATTCTTGAACTGCAGACTTTTCTTTTGTGGTTTCTGCTTTCTTTTCTATTTTTCCTAATCTATTTTGTGCTATTTCTAAGTCTGACAAAACTAGTTCTACATTAATTATTTCTATATCTCGAATAGGATCTGTTGAACCTGTTACGTGAGTTATTTCTTTTGAATCAAAACACCTAACTACCTCAACAATCGCATCAACATCTCTAATATGTCCAAGGAACTTGTTTCCTAATCCTTCGCCATTTGATGCGCCTTCGACTAAACCCGCAATATCAATAAATTCATAATATGTAGGAACTACGCTTTTTGGTTGATACATATTAACCAAAAAATCTAGCCTTTTATCAGGAACAATAACTGTTCCAATATTAGGTTCTATTGTTGCAAATGGATAATTTGCAGCGAGAACACCATTCTTTGTAATTGCATTAAATAAAGTTGATTTACCAACATTTGGCAAACCAACTATTCCTGCTTTTAAACTCATAAAACCCTCCTAGCTTGCTGATACATATCCACCAATTCCTAGTGGAAGATTGGTTAAATAGAATATTAGTATTAATGCTATACCTATTACAAGCATAATTAATGCAAAATATAACATATATTTTAATGCAGTAAATATTCTTATTTGTTTATCACCTTGGTTATAGTGCTCAAGATATGCTAAATAAATTACAAAGTATGAAAATAATGGTGTTAAGCATATTGTTACACATTGACCCATTCTAAATACGAACTGTGTAAATATTGGACTTATACCAGCATTCATTGTCGTTGTTACTGCGTTGTTCATTATTGACCAGTTTGCAATTGCAGAAGGCACCAATAACGTAGTTGCAATACTTATACCATATAAAGCTAGCACTAGAGTTAACCCAGTAAATCCTGACTTACCTAATAGGTCAGTTAGTACTGTTACAACTGTATTACCAATATTTGAATATTTAAAAATAGTTATTAATGATGTAGACATGAAAATCATAACAATGATTTTACCAATTCCATTTAGGGAATGTCCTAATCCATCGGCAAAGTCATTTGTATTTTTTATTGTTCTAGCTCCGATTCCATAAAATAGACCCGCTAAAACAAATAACATAGCTATTACGAATACGAATCCTTTTGTAAAGAAAGAATCGAAACTAAATAGCTTATCTATATACATGTGTTGGCTATAATCTAGTAAATTACCTGAGAATGGCAATCCTGGAATAATGTTATATATAAATATAAGAATATATATAAAACATACAGTTCCCGCGTAGATTAAACCTCTTAATTTTTTCTTAGTCATTACTTCTTGTTCAACTGAAGTATCCTCAAATTCATATTTTGGTAAATCTTTAGCTATTTTGTTTTCTACTAATCTTGTTATCATAAATGCTGCTAATATTATAGCTATTACATTTACTAATGATAGGTTCATCGCTCCAATTGTATAATTTGGATCTAGTTGATTAGCCATTAATAAAGTGTCTTTAGATAATGCTGAATCAACACTTGTAAATATTAAGGATATACCTGTTCCACAGCACAATGATCCATAAGCAGCAATAATACCTATTGCTGGATTTCTTTTGCCGTGATAGTAAATTAAACCCGCTAAAGGTATCATAACCAAATATGCAATATCTCCAGAGATACTTAATAGTAAACATATTAAGACAATCCAGAATGTTACTGTGGTCTTTTTCATACGTTTAGTTACTATGGTAACAAACGTTTCTAAGAATCCACTCTTCTCCATTATACCTATAGAAAATAGAATTATTATTAAGTTTGATAATACTGCTGAATTTGCAAATCCAGAAACAATATTAGTATATATGAATTTAACACCTCTTAGATTTAATACTGAAGTAACTGCTTCTGTTACTTTTTCAAAAGCACCTGATGCTTCTGAATACACAATATGTGTTCCAGACATGTTAAGAAGTGCTAATAATGCACTTACTAATATTACAATGAAAATCATTATTCCATACGTTAGTATGGGATGTAGTGATATCTTTTTTATATTTCTTCTATTTTTTCTCATCAGTAATCACCTTCTTTAGTTTACGTAAAAATTCCAATCTGTCAAGCATGACCTCTCGACCGCAGTGATTGCATTTAATTTTTACGTCTGCCCCCACTCTTGTGATTGTCCATTCATTTGTTCCGCAAGCATGTTGTTTTTTCATGATTACTTTATCATTTAAATTAATTGATGTATTCACTATTCGTCCTCAACTTTTATATCTAATATTTTTAAGATACGCTCTAGGTCTTCATCGCCATCAAATGATATTTGAATTTTATCTTTCGTAATCTTAACATTTTCGTTTAATTTTTCGCTCATTATTTCTTGGAAAATGTTATATTTAGCCACACTCGTTAACTTTTCAACCTTTATTTCTTTTTTGTTATTGTTATTTTTGCTTGCCAATCTTTCAATATCACGAACATTTAGATTTTCTTTTACTGTTCTTTCAGCTAAAGATAATACTTTATTCTCATCTTCTATCTTACTTAGTGCTCTTGCATGTGACATTGATAAAGTCTTGTTTTCTACAAGTTTCTTTACTGGTTCAGGAAGACGTAATAGTCCTAAAAGATTAGTAATATAACTTCTACTTTTGCCAAATTTTTTAGCAAATTCTTCCTGGGTCATTCCTCTAGCATCAATTATGTTTTGAATGCTAGTTGCAACATCAATTGGATTTAAATCCTCTCTTTGAATATTTTCAAGTAGTGCGATTTCCATCATTTCAGCATCTGAAAAATCTTTAACTATTGCAGGGACTTTTACCAAACCAGCAATTTTTGCTGCTTTGCATCTTCTTTCACCCGCAATTAGTTCGTATCCTTTAATGCTCTTTTTAACAATTACAGGTTCAACAACTCCATATTCCTTAATAGATTCCGCTAATTCATTTAATGATTCTTCATCAAATGTCTTTCTTGGTTGATATGGATTGCTTCTTATTTCAGATAAACTTATTTCATTAATATCACTTTTTGGAGTAGACTCAATTATACTTGATTCTACTTGATCAAAATTTATTGCAGTATTACTGAATAATTGCTCCAAGCCCTTTCCTAATGCTCTTTTTTTAGTCTCCATTTCTTTGAATCACTTCCTTTGCTAGATTAGCATAAGCTTCTGTTGCTCTGCTATCTGGATCATATTCATTTATTGGTTTACCATGACTTGGTGCTTCAACAAGTCTTACAAGTCTTGGTATTATTGTATCAAATACTTTATCTTTGAAATATTTTCTGATTTCTTCAATTACTTCAAGTCCAATATTCGTTCTTCCATCTAACATTGTTAGAAGTACACCTTCAATTCTTAATGTTGGATTAAGACTGGATTGCACCATTATTATTGAGTTAAGTAATTGAGTTATCCCATCAAGTGCGAAGAATTCACATTGAACTGGTATAATTACAGAATTTGATGCAGTTAATGCGTTCATTGTACTTAACCCCAATGATGGTTGACAATCCATGATGATATAGTCGTAATCATCCTGAATATCTTTAATTGCATTTTTTAATTGTTCATTTTGTTTGAAGTTCTGGTCCTCAAGCATATGCTTAACAAACTCTACATCTATACCTGCTAAATTAAGTGTTGAAGGAATAATTGATAGGTTTTTAAACTCTGTTTTTAATATAACCTTTCTAACATCTATATTACCTGATAATAAATCATAAACATCATAATTAAAATCACTTGAAGATATACCAAGTCCAGTTGTGGCATTACTTTGAGGATCCATATCAATAAGCAATACTCTTTGGCCTAATTGTCCCAATGCAGCAGCTAAATTTATACTACTTGTTGTCTTACCTACTCCACCTTTTTGATTGACTAATGATATAACTTTTGCCATTCTTACACTTCCTTTGTAATCTTTTCATATGTATTAATATTTTAACATAAAAAGTTATATAAAGGAATTAATTTGAAGTAAAAATTCTATTAAATTTTATTAACAAAAAAAGTAATGTTATTAACACTACTTAATTATTTGATTTAGCCTTTTCCTTTTTTGCTTTAGGTTCAAATATTGAATTATCCTTTTCTATGTAATCTACTAATTGATTATTAAATTCAATTATTTCTTTAGTCTTTTTACTATTACTTATATTAATGTCAGATTTCATATCAATATCTGTGTCTTGGCTATATGTTTTTCCATCATACCATCTTCCATCTGGAAGCATTATTAAATTTGGATGATACGATGCAAAAACGTCTGTTCCAGGATATACATTTGGATCGTATTCTATTCCAAGTAAATTTAACAATGTCGGTACCATATCAATATCATTCACTAAAGTATCAATTGATTTTGCTTCAATATTAGGGTTATATATGAAGAACGGAATATTTTTCAAATCGTAATTCGTTCCAATACTTTCGCCATAATATTGTTCTAATTCTCCTTCACTATATTCATATGAGTATGAATAATGATCATCAAAAAATACTAAGACAGTATCATTTAGTAGATTATCTCTTTCTAAATTTTCAATTAACGTTTTCACAAATGTGTCTGTGTTGTTGGTTAGATTTTTAACACATTCGGATTGCGTTATATTTTGACATTGATTGGTATTAACATATGGACCATGAGTTCTTAATGTTATTATGTATGTCATAAATTTGCTACTGTTATTATCCTTGTTAATTATGTAATTATAGAATTCTGGATTGCTTGATAATTGAATGTCATCTGTATAATCAAAATTGTTTTTATACTTGTCCGCCAAGAAAAATGTTCTATCAAATCCTAGATTTAAATGTTGAGCATCTCTATTATAATATTGTGCTTCATTTTGATGTATTGATGATATTAAATATCCTGATTTCTTTAACATAAATGGTAAAGAATTATAATAATGGTTCTTGTTTTGTGCTTTTCCAGTCATATAGTATCCACTTAATGAGGTGTTTTCAACAAAATTAGTTGCTATAGAGTATCCATATCTATTTGTAAAATTAATGCCTTTTTCTCTTATTGAACTAAGATATGGCATATTTTCTTTTGTTAATAATATATTATCAACGCTTTCAAGCAAAATCATTATTACATTTTTTCCTTTTAATAATCCAGTATAATCATTTTTCTCTAAGGTTATTTTTCTGCTTTTTATGATTTTTCTCATTTCCGAATCACTAAGCGGTTTAGACGTATTTTCCTGAATATAATTTTTTATATCTTTTACATGATATTCGTATAATCCTAAAACAGTCAAACTTTTTTTGGAATTTATAAAATTATCAGCATAATATCTTGGGAAAGAACTTTCCCCCCAAGTATCAGCTTCATATGTTTCTAATTTATGGTATGCTTCACTTCTTCCAAATGAAAAAATCAAAAATATTAAAATTATAGAAATAATTTTTTCTATTGCATTCTTTTGAGAATCTGCTTTTCTTAATATTAGGTAGCCAACTATGTATATAATTGTTGCTATTACGAGGATTAGGATGAATTTTGCATTAAAAAATTTAATTGTAAAATTTAAATAACGCATTCCCTCACCGGCATTATTTAAATCATATATGCTTAAAGCGGAATCTTTAATATTTAACAGCAAATAATTTGCAATTACCAAAAGGATATTAAGAATACATATTAGTAAATAAACAATTTTGGATAATTTTTTTGGCATATTGCAAACTATATATGCAAATAGTAATGCATAAAAGAAATTTAGAAATCGCGTACATGTTGTGTATGGTCTTGTAAATAGATTTAAAGAGTTACAATAATTAGAAATAAATGTAACTAATATCATGTTTGCCAATACAAAAACAATTATAAATGATAATCCTAAAATTTGTTCCTTGTGATCTTCGTAAATAGTCTTGATATAATTTCTTTTTTCATTCTTGGGCGTTTTTATAAAGTTTTCCACTAGGGTATTTACCAATGGTAGTATCACTGCAATTATAGATGATAATAATATATATTTAATTGCAAAACTTGTTGTGAAAACATATTCTTCATATCCAAAAAAATACTTAATAATTATGTGCATAAATAAATTGTTGATCAAACAATAAACTGCATAATAACATATTAGGTTTATAACTTTATATTTTTTGTTTTTTTTGTTAATAATATTGGTTAATATGTATATGCTTATGAATGATGGTAACATCATACAAATAAATTCAATAATAATAAATCTCCTGAAAATATTATATACATATAATATTTAAAAAATCAAAAAAAATAATAGATTATCTATTATTTTTGTATTTTTCTATTATTGCGTCAGCAATTCTCTCACTTGCATGCCCATCACCATATGGGTTAGAAGCTTTACTCATCTTATTATAAGCCTCTTTATTTGTTAAAAGTTTTTTTGCTTCTTTATATATTCTTTCTTCACTAGTTCCAGTTAATTTTAAAGTTCCGGCTTTAATACCTTCTGGTCTTTCAGTAGTATCTCTTAAAACTAGTACTGGTTTTCCTAATGATGGAGCTTCTTCTTGTACTCCGCCAGAATCACTCATAATGAAATATGATTTATTTTGAAAATTGTGAAAATCAAATACTTCTAATGGTTCAATAAGATGAATTCTATCACATCCATTGAATTCTTCTTTAGCTATTTCTCTTACTACAGGATTTAAATGAATTGGATATATTACTTTAACGTCTTCGAATTCATCTATTATTCTTCTAACTGCTCTAAAGATATTATGCATTGGCTCGCCAATATTCTCTCTTCTGTGGGAAGTTAATAGTATTAATCTTTCGTTTTTATTAACCCAATCTAATTCTTTATTTTTATAGTCTTTAGATACTGTTGTTTTCATAGCATCTATAGCAGTATTACCTGTAATATAGATTTTTGATTTATCCTTTCCTTCTTTAATTAAGTTTTTTGCACTTAATTCAGTTGGCGCAAAGTACATATCGCACATGCAATCTACCCACTGTCTATTCATTTCTTCAGGATATGGGCTATATTTATCATACGTTCTTAATCCGGCTTCTACATGTCCAATGTCTACTTGATTGTAGAATGCACTTAAAGCAGCTGCAAAAGATGTTGTTGTATCTCCATGTACCAATACAATATTAGGCTTTACTTCTTTAATAACTTCGTCTAGGCCTTCTAATACTCTAGATGTAATATCTCCAAGGGTTTGACCTTTTTTCATAATGTTTAGATCATAGTCTGGTTTAATTTTGAATGTTTCAAGTACTTGATCTAACATTTCTCTATGTTGCGCTGTTACACACACTATACTTTCTACTTCTTTTCTTCTTTCTAATTCTTTAACAAGCGGAGCCATTTTTATAGCTTCTGGTCTTGTTCCAAATACACTTAACACTTTTATTTTTGTCATTTAAACCACCTATGTATGATTATACCAAATATAATTATATATTTCTATATGAAAAAACGCCATAAAGGCGTTTTTTATTTATAATATTTTGGTACAGTTCTTAATGAATACCTTTTTTTAAATGGAATCTTTGTTATTTGTATGTTAGTCTCATCGACTAAATAATCATATCCTATTGGTTGCATTTCTTTGTTTGGATCAAGCCTATTATATAAATTCTTTCTATCTTCTCTATCTTGTGGTTTTATCATTTTTAAGTGATATAGATTGTAGTCTAATTTTACAAAATCACCAAGTTCTCTATATACCCAGGGAATATGATGTTCGTGTTCATAGTTAAATGTCATTTGATCTGCCAATGGGAATAACAATATTTTACTCTTTTGATCCCAAATTCCATCACTTCTATATTGGTTTGTATTATCCCACAATTCTCTAAAATGAACTTGTATTGATTTGTTTGGATTTTCTTTTATTATTTTTCTTAGGTTTCTTAAAAATGCTTTCTCAAATCTTTCATCTGGGTCAACACATAACACCCATGGATTTTCTGTATCAGCTAATTCTTTTGCTCTTCTAATTACAGTTTCTCTGTTGTATCTTTCTCTCCATTTGTGCTTGCCTTTTTGTTTCCCATCTATAACATCAACAACTTTTTTAAATTTTTTTATTTCTTCAGTTGATCCATCTGTTGATTCATCATCATATATGACAAATTTGTCAACATACTTGTATAGATGCTTTATACAAGGTATTAGATTCAGTTTTTCATTATGCACACACATAATGCATATAATTTCATCATTCATTTTTTCCTTTTTTTCTTTTAAACATTATATCAATAATCGTTCTATTATATATTTCATTAATCATCTTATTTAATTTTGCATTTTCTTCTTTTAGTTCAACTACTTCTCTTTTTAAATCTGAATTATCTTTTCTTATTTTCTTTATAGTTTCTTCTTGTTGTTTTAACAATTCTTCTTGTTCCTTCGTTAACTCTTCTTGTTGTTTCGTTAACTCTTCTTGTTGTTTCGTAAACTCTTCTTGTTGTTTCACTAATTCTTCTTGTTGATGCTTTATTTGTTTGTCTGTTTCCTTTAATTTTCTTTGTTGTTTTTCAATTCCAGATTTGTTTTGATCAATCAAATATCCTAGAGTACTATCAGAATAGTATACTAAATCAGCTGAAATAATTAGATTTCTATTTAGCGTAGAAATCATCTTACTTGCAAGCTCTTCTCGTAAAATATAATATATATTCTTCGTAGTATAGAATATTTCATTTGCAAAATCATCATGATTAATTGATTCGATTCTTTTATACGCTTTATTCAACGCATAACTTTCAATACATTTAGCTTTTTTTATTTCATCTACAATTATTGTGTTAATAAAATCGATTGAAAAGTCATGCAATATTTCACTCCTAAAATCATAGTCAGATGGATTTTTATTTACTTTCATCAATTGGCGATTTAATTCTTCTGAACTTATATTTATACCATAACTTTCAACAACAAAATTATGTAACTTTAAGTCGTTATATATTTTCTCGTCTATGATTCCAATATTTTTTCCATAGCCGATTAGCATAGTGGGATATCCCATGCACATTGACTCAATAACTACTCGTCCAATACCAATTATTCCATTATATTTTCCGTTTAAATCTTTGCATATATTATCGCTATGGCCACATAATTTTACTTTGTTTTCAAGCTTCTTCTCTTGGATAAGTGCCAGTAATTCATTGCGCTTATTACCATCACCATATATGTCTATTTCAGATATATCTAATTTTTCAACATCGTTTAATAAGTTGATTATTTCTAGGTATTTATCGTCATCAAGTCTAGATACTAATGCCCATTTCTTGTTACTAACCACCTTATTCTTAAGATATTTTTTTCCATCAATAATATTTGGGAAAAAAACTGATATATTGTTTTTTATTTTATTTAGCTCAAGCATTAAGTCTTCATTAACAGCAAATATTTTTCTAAAAATTTTCTCAATGCCAAATTCATACAATATGAACGAATTAGGAAAAGCACAAAAATTAATTGAAGAATAACCATGGGCAACATAGAATATTTTTGTCTTTGTTTGATTTGCTGCAATCATAGCTGGAAAAACACAATAAAAAGGGTTAGCTATAATTGCATCAATTTTATTTTCTTTAATTATTCTAATCAAATTATTTACATCATTGACAAATTCCTTTATCGTAGATTTACTTGAAAAACAAAAATCAGTATATACTTTTGCTCCATTTAATAAGTTTTTATTTCCATAGTTAGCAAACGCAAAATATAAATCATTGCTATTTTTTAAAGTTTCATAAATTGTATTTATTTGAGTTTCAAGTCCGCCTTTATCGAACTTTTCGCTAATAATCAATAAATTCAATTTAATCATCCTTTCTTGATTCCATCTTGGCTAGTAATTTAATAATCGTTTTTGCTTTTTCTGACCATGAATTTTCATTTGCCTCTTTTAACAGCAGCTTTTTATAATTATCATCATTTCTCTTTTTATATGCTTCTTCCAATTTTTTTATAAAATCTTCATGATTTTTTCCAATTAGTACTGATTCATATTTTTTGCACTCATTCATTGCAGTTGTTACTATAGGTTTTTCTAATGCCATATATTCAAATAGTTTTAATGGGGAAGTCGCTTGTGTAATACTATTGATTACAAAAGGAATAGTAAGAACGTCAATTTTTGACGCGTAATTTGGTAATATATCATATTGTCTCGCTCCTAAAAAATAAACGTTTTCTAATTTTTCAATTTTACTTTTATCAAATGCATCATCGTATTTTATACCAAATAAGATTATATTGTATTTATTTGTATCATTGATTTTTCTTATTAATTCGTAATCAAACCATTTTGCAAGAGCACCATAATATCCTATATTGATTTTTCCATTGTTTAGTATGTCCAAATATTTTTTCTCAAATTTAAACTTTTTATCAATTTTTCTAAAATGATCTACATCTACTCCATTACATGCAAAACAATAATTCTTTTTACCTCTTTTTTTAAGAACGTCTTTCTCAATTTCATTGGCCGTTACGACAATTGCTATATTTATATCATCTTGTAATGCCTTGTTATATTTATCAACAACATACTTTGGCAATTGATCTGTTCCTGCCAACTCTGGTGATAAATCATCTATATACTCATATAAAATTTTAAATCCCGAATCAATATATAATTGCATTGTTTCACCAGACATACTCCAATTTGTTGAATATATTTGAATATATTTTGGTATTTCCGGATATTCGTCTAATGTATGCAGTACTGTGTCTAATGTTAATTGTCTTTCCATAGGCGCCAAGAATAGGTTGTTATTTATTGTGTCAAACTCATCTACAACATCGGTGGCATCTGTTACCTCATATATAACTAAACATCTATTATTAGAAAAGGCTTTAGATATGTGTTGTGGTCTTTGAAATAATGGAACATTCCATCCAAATGGACTTCTCCATATAATTACTCTATCTATTTCTCCTGATGATAATCTTTCTCTTAATTTTTTCCTAAATAATTCTATTCTACTAACTTGTTCATCTAATTTGCTTTCAATATCTTTACATTTGTTGCACCACAAATTATTTCTAGCTTCTTCATCTAATTTCTTTAGATATTTTGAATCTTTTATTTTTTCTATAGCTTTATCAATGTTTTCAATGAATTCTTTGTGATCTTTTGAAATAAATACTGACTTATATTTCATACATTCTGGCAAAGCTGTCGTTACAATTGGCTTATTAGCTGCCATATATTCAAACAATTTTACTGGACTTGTTGATAATGTAATTTCATTTATCAAAAATGGAATCATACACACGTCAAAATTATGAACATAATATGGTAATTCTTCATATTTTTTCTTTCCTAAATATATCACATTATCCAATTTTTCAATTCCACTCTTATCTAAAGAATTATCATAATTAATTCCGATTAATACAATTGCATAGTTTGGTTTGGCTTTGGATAATTCCTTTATTAGTTTATAATCATACCAGTTTGCTAAGGCACCATAATAACCTATTATTCTTTTATATTTTTTCTTAATACTTTTTATGTCGTCGGGAATATAATCATTTCCTGTGTTATTAAAATGATCATAATTAACGCCATTTGTAACTAATGTCACATTTGCTTTTGGATTTTTTTCAACAACATTGTTGTATAGCTTAGTTGCTGTGGTAATAATAATATTACTATCATTTCTAATTATATTCTCATGCCTTTTTATTAGCGAATCATATGCATCTCCGCATAGTTTTTTATCAATGTCGTCAACATAATCATACAATAAATAAAATCCGTGCTTTTTATATAATTCAATTCTTTCTTCAGGAATAAAATCAGTTGAATATACCATTAAAAATTTTTTTATGGTTACTCCAACCAGCTCATCAAATATATTTTGTCTATAATATCCTAAATCAACAAGAAATAGATTGTTTTTTATTTTTTTAATTCTATCTTTACAGCCTTTATAATCGTTATCATCATGGGAATGATATATAAATAAAACATTTTCACTAAAATTTTCAGCAACTTGTTGTGGTCTTTGTTTAATTAATCTTTCCCATCCAAAATTGTTTTCAAAAATAATAATATTATTATAATTTTGATATTCAATTATTTTTGTTGGGCTCTTTTTTGCAAATTTTGATTTTACTTTCCATTTTATAAATTTGTAGCTTTTTTTTGCAGTTGCCACAACTCCGTTACGTTTTATTGATGATATTACTCTTCTAATCATAATTCTCTCCTTTGCTTAAATAATTAACTTAGCATACTTTTTTCATACTCATCACATATTTGAGCTGCTGGTCCAACTTTTAATTGTTCTCCTTTGTTAATCCAAATTGCTCTATTGCATAGTTGTTTAACTTGCGCTGGACTATGAGAAACATATAAAACTGTTGTTCCACCATTAATCATACTCATCATTTTTGCTTTAGATTTTTCCTGAAAAGCTAAATCTCCTACTGATAATATTTCATCCACTATTAGTATTTCTGGATCAACTAGTGTTGCTATTGAAAACGCCAGTCTTGCTGTCATACCTGAACTAAAATTTTTTATAGGAACATCAATAAAATCCCATAGTTCGGCAAAATCAATTATTTCTTTAAATCTTTTATCTAGGAATTCTTTGCCATATCCCATAACAGCACCATTTAAATATACGTTTTCTCTTGCTGTTAAATCAGGGTCAAATCCTGCTCCCAATTCTATCATGGGACATACAGATCCTCTCTTTATTACCTCTCCTTTTGTTGGAGTCATTACGCCAGCAACTATCTTTAAAAGCGTTGATTTTCCAGCACCATTTGGACCAATAAGTCCTATTACTTCCCCAGGCTTAATTTTTAAATTAATATTCTTTAATGCCCAAAATTCATTTTTCTTTTTTTCTTCATTTTTTTTCTTTCTTCTTGCTGGAGATAGTGAGTCCACAAACCATTGCTTCATAGAGAATCCTCTATCAATTCCTAAATTAAACATCATAGAGACATTATTTATTTCTATCATGTATTCTTCTTTTCTTTTTTTCATAATGCCTCCTACACATAATATATGAACTTATTTTGTTTACTTCTAAATAAAATAAGTCCAATTACCATAACAATAAATCCCGAAATAAAGCACGCTATCCAAGATTCTATTGATGGCATTTGTCTATATAAAATAATCATTCTGCAAAAATTTATAAAATTATACATTGGATTTAATTTTAGAATTGGAACCATCCAACTATCTAGCATATTAATATCATACATAATTGGCGTTAAATACATCATAAACATAATAAATACACCATATATATAATAAATATCTCTTAAAAATACTGCTATTGTTGCTAGTATCAATCCCATTCCAAATGTAAACATAAATAAACAAACTGCAGCATAAGGTAAAAACACATGTAGCCATGATAATTTTGTCCCTGTAAAAATGATTACCGCATACAAAGGAATTAATGTTAATAAAAAGTTAATTCCTGCAAATAAACACTTTGATAATGGAAATATCCATTTGGGTATATATACCTTATTAATCAAAGCAAAGTTTGCCACAACACTACTCATAGACAAGTTGGTCGCTTCACTATAGTAATTAAACATTACCAAACCTGTTTGTAAATATACTAGGTAACTTATTCCTGGCGTTGACATTTTAAATACGTTAGAAAAGACTATAGCCATGACACTCATAGTCAAAATTGGGTATAATAAACTCCATACTACTCCAAGAACACTTCTTTTATACTTTACTTTAAAGTCTCTTGAAATTAATTCTTTAAGTAAGAAACTATATTTTTTTAATCCGTAAATTGCACTTTTTATTAATTTCATTTCTTTTTTTTCCTTTCAAATATAAATTTTATATTATTATCATAAAATCTACCAAATCTCTTTGGATCTTTTACAATTCGATATAACCACTCAAGGTTAATTTTTCTTAGCAGTTTTGGTGCTCTTTTAGTATTACCGCTTAATACGTCAAAGGACCCCCCTACACCAATAAAAATACCTTTATTTACTTTATCATAAATGTCGTTAATAAACAACTCCTGTTTAGGTACTCCAAGGGCTACTACAACCATGTCTGGCTTAAGTTTTAGAATATCTTTTTCAACATCTTTATCACTATGATTATATCCATCTTTACTTCCCAATACTTTAATATCTTTGTAACTTTTTTTAACATATTTAATCATGTCATCATTTACTTTTTTTGTTCCACCATATAAGTATATAGACTTATGCTGACGATTAGCTTCTTTTAGCATATCAACAAGTAATTCTATTCCTGGATATCTTTTTAATTTTTGTTTAAATGATTTTTTCATTACATAAGAAATAGATATAGAATCTGGGACTAGTAGCACTTCTTTTCTTAATAGAATATCCTTATATTTAGGATTTTCTTGTGCTTTAACACATAATTCTGAATTGATTGTAATTATAAATAATTTGTTCTTTTTAACAATATCTTTGCTTAGCTTTGTTTTAACATCTTCTGAATAATTTTGTTGATATATTTTATAAAATATTTCTGATAATGCATCATCATTTGATTGATGATTATTTTCTTTTTCATATGATTTCAAACCAATTACTATTGTTTTGGCTTTTTCTTCCCATGTGTTTTCTTTTGCTTCTTTTTTTAGTATATTCTTATAGTTTTGATCATTATTTTCTAATTGCTTATCAATTAGATTTAAAAATTCTTCTTTAGTATGGCCAATGTTAACTGATTTATATTTACGGCATTCTTTTAAGTCTGTACTCACTATTGGTTTACCCATAGCCATATATTCAAAAATTTTAATTGGATTTGTTGAATATGTTATTTCATTTAATACAAAAGGCAATGTACAAACATCAAAATGTTTTGCATAATAAGGTAATTCGTAATACTTCTTTGGCTCAAAATAATGAATATTTTCATATTCATTTAAATTTTCTTTATCAAATGAAGTATCATATTTAGCACCAATTAAAACTATATTATATTCTGGTCTTTTTTTAGCAATATACTTAACTAAATCATAATCAAACCAAGAAGCTAAAGCTCCATAGTAACCAATTACTTTTCCTTTTTTTATTACTTCTTTAAATCTGTCTTCTAGCACTACTTTTTTATTTAATTTTTGGAAGTCTTCTATATTTACACCATTGCATGCAAAAACAAGATTTTTATCTGTTTTTCTCTTTTTTAACATATCTTCATATAAACTATCTGCAGTTGTTACTACAAATGCGTTATTTACGTTGTTAATGACATAATTATGAATCTTTTCAACATTAACCGGTATTTTATCCGTTCCTGCTAATTCAGGGCTTAGAGCGTCTAAATAATCATAAATAAACCTATACCCTTTATCAATATATGATTTTAATACTTTGTCATCAAAATCCCAGCATGTAGATGCTGTATATAAATATTTAGGTACCGTATTAATCATTGAAAGCTTTGTGTTAATAAATTTATTAAACATTAAATTATCATAATTTACTAAATAAAAGTTATTGTCTATTTTTTTTATGAAATCAATTTTATCAACAATGTTTGATGCCTCGTAGAACACAAGACATTTTTGATTCGCTAATTGTTTTGCTAAGTGTTGGGGTCTTTGAAATAAAGGAATATTATAACCTATTGAACTTCTCCAAAGAATAATTCTGTCATATTTATTCTTGTAAAGAATGCTGTTAAGTTCTTTATCAAATTTTTTCTTATTTTTTACAAATGAAAAATATGATAATGGATTTAACTTTTGTAAATATTCACTCTTAATCTTTACCCAGGCTCTTTTTGTTGCACTTATTAGTCCATCTCGTTTAACTTTGCTAATAAATTTCTCGAATTTGTTAAATAAAGATTTCATATAGACACTCCCTAAACATTCGTATTTATTATACCATTTTTAGTATAAATAACAAACAAAAAAGGCATAAAAAAAAATAGGCGACTTCCTATTTTTGCAATATACTATCTTCAGCGTTTTAGGGCTTAACTTCTCTGTTCGGTATGGGTAGAGGTGTATCTCCTAAGCTATCGTCACCTATTTAAGGATTTTGTCCTTTAAAAACTTGATAATGCTCTCATCATCTATTCTATAATTAAATAATTAAGTTAAATCCTCGATCTATTAGTACTAGTCAGCTCAACGTATTGCTACGCTTCCACCCCTAGCCTATCAACCTTGTAGTCTTCAAGGGATCTTACTTCATGACGAATGGGAAAACTCATCTTGGAGGAGGCTTCCCGCTTAGATGCTTTCAGCGGTTATCCCGTCCATACATAGCTATTCTGCACTGCAACTGGCGTTACAACAGATACACCAGAGGTATGTCCATTCCGGTCCTCTCGTACTAGGAACAGCTCTCCTCAATTTTCCTGCGCCCACGACAGATAGGGACCGAACTGTCTCACGACGTTCTGAACCCAGCTCGCGTACCACTTTAATGGGCGAACAGCCCAACCCTTGGAAGCGAATCCACCTCCAGGATGTGACGAGCCGACATCGAGGTGCCAATCAGCGCCGTCTATGTGAACTATTGGGCGCTATCAGCCTGTTATCCCCAGGGTAACTTTTATCCGTTAAGCGACGGCAATTCCATTCTCTACCGCCTGATCACTATGTCCTACTTTCGTACCTGCTCGACTTGTGGGTCTCGCAGTCAAGCTCCCTTATATCATTACACTCTTCGATTGATTTCCAAACAATCTGAGGGAACCTTTGAGCGCCTCCGTTACTCTTTGGGAGGCGACCGCCCCAGTCAAACTGCCCACCAGACACTGTCCTCCACCCAGTTTATGGGTGCAAGTTAGAAATCAAGTAATTCAAGGGTGGTATTCCAAGGGCGACTCTGCATAAACTGGCGTCCATGCTTCACAGTCTACCACCTATCCTCTACATTAATCACCTAATTTCAATATCAAGCTACAGTAAAGCTCCATGGGGTCTTTCCGTCTTGTCGCGGGTAACCTGCATTTTCACAGGTATTAAGATTTCACCGAGTCTATGGTTGAGACAGTATCCAGATCATTACTCCTTTCGTGCGGGTCAGAACTTACCTGACAAGGAATTTCGCTACCTTTGGACGATTATAGTTATCGCCGCCGTTCACTGGGGCTTCAGTTCATTGCTTTGATGTTATCGAGTTGCCTCCATCTGACAAATCACCTTAACCTTCCAGCACTGGGCAGGAGTCAGCCCCTATACTTCAGCTTTCGCTTTCGCAGAGACCTGTGTTTTTGGTAAACAGTTGCCTGGACGTCTTTACTGCGGGCCAATCGCTTGGCCTCCCCTTATCCCTAAGTTACGGGGTTATTTTGCCGAGTTCCTTAACCATAGTTTTCTCGCTCACCTTAGGATTCTCTCCTTGACCACCTGCGTTGGTTCTAGGTACGGGTACATGTAACATATCTTTAGAAGTTTTTCTTGGAAGCTTAGCGTTAGGATACTTCGTCGTCCGTAGACTCCTTCGTCATCACTCCTCAGCTTTATCAATATCACGGATTTCCCTATGTATCAGCCTTCTAGCTTAAACCTAAATCCATTAATAGGCTATCCCTAGCTTTCTCCGTCGCTCCATCAGTCTCACATGCAGTACAGGAATATAAACCTGTTGTCCATCGACTACGCCTCTCGGCCTCGCCTTAGGTCCCGACTCACCCAGGGAAGACGAACTTTACCCTGGAAACCTTGGTCAAATAGTGGGAGGGATTCTTACCCTCCTTACGTTACTCACACCGGCATTCTCACTTCCAAGCGCTCCAGCAGTCCTCTCGATCTGCCTTCGTCGCCCTTGGAACGCTCCCCTACCATTTATATTACTATAAATCCAAAACTTCGGTAATATGTTTAGCCCCGGTACATTTTCGGCGCAGAGTTACTCGACTAGTGAGCTATTACGCACTCTTTAAAGGATGGCTGCTTCTGAGCCAACCTCCTAGCTGTTCTTGCGACTCCACATCCTTTCCCACTTAACATATATTTTGGGACCTTAGTTGTTGGTCTGGATTATTTTCCTCTCGCGTATGGACGTTATCACCTCATACACTGACTCCTGAATCTACTTTCTGTGGCATTCGGAGGTTGATTGCAGTCAGTACCACTATACGCAGCCATTCCACATTCAGTGCTCTACCTCCACAGGGTATCATATTCAAGGCTAGGCCTAAACCTATTTCGGGGAGAACCAGCTATCTCCGAGTTCGATTGGAATTTCACCCCTAGCCACATGTCATCCAAGCACGTTACATAGTACCCTGGTTCGGCCCTCCATTGAGTTTTACCTCAACTTCAGCCTGCACATGGCTAGATCACTCGGTTTCGGGTCTGCAGCATAGTACTAAACTCGCCCTATTAAGACTCGCTTTCGCTTCGGCTCCGTTTCTCCAACTTAACCTCGCACTATACCACAACTCGCCGGTTCATTCTGCAAAAGGCACGCTCTCACCCGTTAATGGGCTCGAACTTTTTGTAAGCATATGGTTTCAGATTATCTATTTCACTCCCCTCCCGGGGTTCTTTTCACCTTTCCCTCACGGTACTTGTTCACTATCGGTCATTAGTGAGTATTTAGCCTTGCGGGATGGTCCCCGCTGCTTCCGACAAGATTTCTCGTGTCCCGCCGTACTCAGGATACACTTTGGAGATTATTCAATTTCGATTACAGGACTTTCACCTTCTCTGGTATACTTTCCCAAATATTTCATCTATCGAATAATTTTGTAACTCCGTGCAAAGTGTCCTACAACCCCAGACCTAAGTCTGGTTTGGGCTTTTACCTTTTCGCTCGCCACTACTGGGGTAATCGATTTTTCTTTCTTTTCCTCCTGCTACTTAGATGTTTCAGTTCACAGGGTTTCCTTCTCTAAAGTTATGTGTTCGCTTTAGGATACTGCGTTTGCAGTGCGTTTCCGCATTCGGATACCTCCGGATCACAGTTTACTTACAACTCCCCGAAGCATTTCGCTGTTTGTCGCGTCCTTCATCGTCTTCTAATGCCAAGGCATCCACCATACGCCCTTATTAATTTAACTTCTTACACTATTTTATTTTTCCTTTTTGATGAGTTAATTGAATATCTTAATGTTACTTACTAAGACAAGTAAGTAACTACTCAATTTTGCATTATCTAGTTTTCAAAGAACAAAATCTGAGAGAAAATTCTCTCAAAACCAAGTAAAAATAGTCTATAGCTTTTCTTGAATGCTTTTCACAAATTTAATCGTGCTAACCTCGAAGCATTCTCACGATTTTTCTTTTCTACAAAATTCTCCATAGAAAGGAGGTGATCCATCCCCACGTTCTCGTAGGGATACCTTGTTACGACTTCACCCCAGTCACCTGTCCTACCCTGGATGGCCCCATCCCTTACGGGTTAAGCTACCAGCTTCAGGTATTACAGACTCCCATGGCGTGACGGGCGGTGTGTACAACACCCGGGAACGTATTCACCCCGACATTCTGATTCGGGATTACTAGCGATTCCAACTTCATGGAGTCGAGTTGCAGACTCCAATCCGGACTGGGACCGGCTTTTAGAGATTTGCTTCACCTCACAGTGTTGCTTCTCGTTGTACCGGCCATTGTAGCACGCCTGTTGCCCTAGATGTAAGGGGCATGATGATTTGACGTCATCCCCACCTTCCTCCAGCTTGCACTGGCAGTATCTTCAGAGAACTCAACTTAATGTTAGTAACTGAAGACGAGGGTTGCGCTCGTTATTGGACTTAACCAAACATCTCACGACACGAGCTGACGACAACCATGCACCACCTGTCTCCCGGGTAACCTCTACTATATTTCTATAGCTTTGCCGGGGATGTCAAATCTAGGTAAGGTTCTTCGCGTATCTTCGAATTAAACAGCATGCTCCACCGCTTGTGCGGGTGCCCGTCAATTCCTTTGAGTTTCAGCCTTGCGACCGTACTACTCAGGCGGAGTACTTAATGTGTTA
>JAEEGK010003230.1_pt1 | contig 40702 bp, 47 predicted proteins | sample 8958771 | NCBI WGS metagenome assembly JAEEGK01 (sample SAMN16246547, study PRJNA631951) | gut metagenome | biome: gut microbiome; feature: rumen; material: SC-attached | host: Bos | place: Iran: Karaj | collected 2018-10
TTGACGGCTTCGTCCGTCTTCGCATAGGCCTCTTCGAAACTTTGCGCCGCGGCGGGAACGGTCACAAGCAGGGAAAGAACGATTCCCGACAGAACAGGATACTTCATAGCTTCACGGTTATTAATTTCCGTGAAGATAGTCATTTTATGCGGAAAGCGAAAGACTTTGGCGGAGGGTTATTTCATCCCGCGCTGCTTTTTGATGGTCTCGTAGGCCTCGTGAATCTGCTGGAAGCGCTCGGCGGCGGCCTTCTGCACCTCGGGGCCCAGGGTGGACACCCGGTCCGGATGGTTCTTCATCGCCATCCGCCGGTAGGCCGCCCGCACCTCGTCGTCGGTGGCGGACGGAGATATCTCCAGGATGGTATAGGCCGACTGCTCCTCCTTGTAGTACATCGAGATGATGGAGGCGGCGTCGGTGCTGGTGAGCCGGATCACGGAGGCGATGGCCTCCAGCACGCTCTTCTCGGACTTGTCGAAGCTCCCGTCGGCCATGGCGATCTGCACCAGATACTGGAGCAGCTGCATGCGCTGGGAGTAGTTCATGTTGGAGGCGATCTGGTCACCCACCGAGTAGATGTTCACCTGCTGGCGGTCCAGCTGCTGAAGAATCTGCATCGCCTGCTGGGCGGCCTGCTCGCCGAAATTGCTCCGGAAGAAATCCCGGACGAAGTTCAGTTCCGCGGTCAGGGTCTTCCCGTCGGCCTTGATGACGGCCGAGGACAGGACCAGAAGGCTGACGAAGAAGCTGTTGCGCTGCTCGTCGGCCGTGTAGCGGCGATTGGAGGTCGTCCGCTGATAACCTCCGGTCTGCTGATGGCCGCCCTGTCCGCCGGCGCTGTCGCCGCCGGGCAGCTGGCGCGATCCGTCGATATACGTGTCAACAGCCTTCCCGAGCAGGAAGCCGATAAGCGCGCCGATGGGCCCCAGGGCGACCCATCCGAGAAATCCGCCGATCCATTTCACTGATCCCATGTCACATTCACTTTAGAACCACTTTGTAAACCACCGCCTCCGGAGAAGGGACGAAAGAAGGCTTGCCGACCGTCAGCGACTCCTTCGTCTGTGTCCAGGCCACCTTCTCGTCACTCCCCAGGAGCGTGACACTCTTGATTATACGATTGTTCTGCGCGGTCTTCGAGCCCAGCGCCCGGACCGTGAAGTCTTCCTCCGGAACCCCGAACAGGGTCACATAGACCACTTTGTCGCCTTTCTTCACGAAACGGATGTCCGCCGCCGAATAGCGCTGGCGGCCTTCGTTGAAGCCCTGGGCGTTGATGGGGTTGGCGGCCTCCGCGGTGGGTCCTTCGCCGTAGATGACCCACGGGCGGGTGCCGTAAATGCTCTCGGAATTGACCTTCATCCAATGTCCGATCTCCTTCACGATGCGGAGCTCGGTCGGGTCGGGGGTGCCGTCGCCGCGCAGCGGAACGCTCAGCAGAAGGTTTCCGTTCTTGGAGACCACGTCCACCAGCATCGCCACCACCGTCGCGGCGGACTTGTACTGGTCGCGGTAGTAGATATGCTTGTCGTAATGCCACTGGCCGATGCAGGTGCAGGTCTGCCACGGAAGCTCCTGGATGGCGTCCGGCGCGCCGCGCTCCACATCCCACAGCAGCGTCTTTTTCTGCCAGTCCGTCAGGACCTTCCCCGTGAAGACGATCTGGGACTCCCCTCCGTTTTCCGCCGCGCTCCGGTTATATCCATGGGCCAGGATCTTCAGGCCGGCGTCAGAGACGGGCCACAGCGGGAGGTATGTGTCGTCGAAATAGACGATGTCCGGGCGGTAGTCGTCGAGAAGCTGGACCGTCCGGTTGTAGATTTTGTCGCAGAAAGCCTGGTCGGGCGGGGTGATCTTCCCTTCCTCCCAAGTCCAGGCGCCGTTCTCCGGACTCAGCGGATGCCGCTGCTCATAAAGGTCCTGCGGGTCCAGGCCTTCCCACCAGGTGCCCTTGCCGTCCTCCTTGGTAAGCCAGCCGTCGTACGGAACGCCCGCGAGCGGGCCTTTCGTGTCGGCTCCGCGGGAGGTTTCATACCAGCTCCAGGAATGGGACGCATGGACGCTGACGCCGAAGCGCAGGCCGTACTTGCGGGCGGCGGCGGCCCATCCGCCCACGATGTCCTTCTCCGGTCCGATGGCGACCGAGTTCCAGGGCTGATACTTGCTGGCGTACAGGTCGAAGTTGTCGTGATGGTTCGCCAGGGTGAAGAAGTAGCGGGCGCCGGCGTCGGCATACAGTTTCACCAGGGCGTCCGGATCCCAGTTCTCCGCCTTCCATTCATGGATCCAGTCCTTGAACCCGAAACGGGAAGGATGGTCCTTCGCGTCGATGTTGTAGTTGTACTGCGGGGAACCCTCGGCATACATGTGGCGGGCGTACCAGTCACCGTCCTCCGGCTCGCACTGCGGCCCCCAGTGGGCCCAGATGCCGAATTTGAGGTCGCGGAACCATTCCGGGCAGGTCCAGGCGGAGAGGCTTTCCACCGTCGGCGACCAGGGTCCCGCCGGGATGGGCTCCCGGTCGGTGTTCACGCGCACCTTGAAGTCGGGATGCGGGTCGGCGGTGTTGCTCTGCGCGAAGGAAAAGGCGGAAACGGCCGCGAGCAGCAGGATGCAAAGGATTCTCCTCATAAAAGCGGTCGGTTACATCAGTTTCCCAGGCCCGTCAGCTTCTTTGCTTCCGGAGTCAGGTAAGGAAGGAGGTCGTCGTAGGGGATGGTGAAATTGGGCATGCCGGCGGCAAAGGCGGCAATTTCATACTGCTGGTAGGTGAAGACGAGCCCGTCATCGGACGGAAAGGGCGTCCAGGCGGGGAACGGAATGACGCCGGATTCCAGGAAGAGGTAGTTGTCCAGTTCTTCCGGTGTGACTTCGGCGTCCGCGTCGCTGAAATAGTCCGTGAGCCCCTTCCGCAGCAGCGGCTGGACGGCGTCCAGACAGGCCGGATCCAGAAAATGCTCAACCAGGCGTCCGTTCTCCTTGTCAAAGGTCAGGCCTCCCCGGCCGGTGATGCCGCCGTGGGCGCCGCCCAAGTAGACATAATCCTCGGAGAGGAACACCACATAACGGTCCGTCTCCCGGGTTTTCAACAGGGAGAAGCTGTACTCCCAGCCGGGCATGTCGGCCAGGATCTCCGCCCTTTCGGCGTCGGTGAGTCCGTCGTTTTCTTCGATGCTCTCCACGCGCTCGTCATAGTCTTCCTGCGACAATTTGCCGATGGCCTCCAGCGCCTTGTCACGGTCGTACTTCAACAGGGCCGCCGAATCGTTGGCGTCGCCTTCAAAGGCCGGGAAAAGCCGGTCCTCCTCATAAGTGCCGATATGGCTGAGCTGCTCGTCCATCACTTCGATGAGCGCCGTCCGGATCCGGTCCGCCGCGGCGCCCTGCCCGGGCAGCGGCAGTTCGGCCTCGATGCTCAGGCTGGCATGAGCCGTCGAATCTTTATCTTTCAAGATTTCGGTTTTCAAGTCCCGAACAGCGCCGGGACGGCAGGCCGCGACGGCCAGAAGGGCCAGGCCGACGGCGAAAAAGCTTCTCACAGTAGTCATGGTTTTATTTTTGGTCGATATTCACCAGATTGTATTTGTCCGTTCCCAGTCCGATCTGGACGGCATAGTCGACAATGTGGGTGCCATGCTGGCGGTTGATCCGCTGCTGGAGCGGCTTCGCGTCGTCACCGGCCGCATCGACATGGCCGAATACGAGGTCCAGGCAGGCCTTGTCCAGGGCGACGGGGTCCGTGGAGGCGAGAATGCCGATGTCCTTGACCTTCGGCGACGCCGGGTTGCCGTCGCAGTCGCAGTCCACCGACATGTTGTTCATCACGTCAATGTAGACGATGTCCTTCCCCTCCTGCTTGAAATAGTTGTGGACCGCCTGTGCGGCGGCGGCCATTGACTCCAGGAAGGCGTCCTGCTCCGCGGTTTTCCAGGAACTGGACGTCGCGCCCGCGGAATGGATGTAGAACTTGCCGTGCGTGGACGCGAAACCGATGGACTGGTTCTTGAGCACCCCGCCGAAGCCGCCCATCGCATGCCCCTTGAAGTGCGCCAGGTTGATCACGAAGTCATAGTTGGCGATATGGGTGCCCACGATGTCATACTGGATGTGCTTCTTGTCCGCGACGGGGATTTGCAGATCCCCTTCCTCGTCCATGATATCGACCCGGGCGATCCGGTCGAACCCGCGCTCGGCGATGGCCTTCCGATGGTCGGCCGTGGACATCCGGTTTCCGCCGTAGGCCGTGTTGCACTCGATGAGCGTACCCCCGACCTTGTCCACCAGATTCTTGATGAAAGCGGGGCGCAAATGATTGCTCTTGGACGACTCGCCGGTGGAAATCTTCACGCCAACGCGGCCGGACGCCTGCACACCCAACGCCTCGTAAACTTTCACCAGCCCCTCCGGGCTGATGTCGCCGGTGAAGTACACCGTCGGAGCGCCGGGGATGACCGTGGTCGACGTAGCCGGAATATTCTCGGCACCCGTGCTCCCCTGGGCATTCCGGGCGGCCTTCTTCTGCCCGCCGCAGGCCACAAGCGCGCACAGCGCCGTCAGGATGATCAACAAACGTTTCATAACTCGCATTTCATTTTAATCTTCGAAAGATACACAGAATCCCGGTCATGGGCAAATCCTTTTCCGCAAATTGAACCGTTTTCTGTACGACAGCGCAACAGCTCCTCCCTGTTTTTGCGGAGAGGAGCCGTCATGCATGACCGGAGCGGACTACAGGCGGGGCTTCTGGATCAGAGCCTGTCGAACTTTCTGAGGTTCCGGACGCTCAGGACCAGCGTCCAGATCATGAACAACAGGACGGCCGCGCAAAAGATGATGAAACCGACGGGAAGGGGTTTCACGACGCTCTCCGTGAGCAACAGCACGATGAACAGCAGGAACATCGCGTTGCTGAATATGGAGATGACGAGTCCCTGACGGCGCTCCGCCCGAACGAGTTCCTTTTCATCGGGCGCACTTTTCCGGATACGGTCAAGCTTGAAATAAGAGTAAACCCGGAACAGGCTGTTGACCGCGAAGATGCCGAATAACAGCATGCCGAAAATGTCAGGGCGACCATCCCTGCCTTCAAAACAAAGGTAACCGACCATGACGCAGCATAATACGAAAACAGCGATATTCAGCCAAAGCTTGGGTCTGTCGAAAGAAGAGTAGTCCATATCAATCGTTAAATTAACGACTTAAATATAGTGATTTTTTTAAAAACCGAAGGCTGGCACACTTTCGCCGTTTCAAAGCCATCATCGTGGCAGACCCCGCTTCCGAGATGTGGGTCAGCCACGCCTCGACGCATAGAAGGCAAGTTACGTGGAAGATCGATTTCGTGTTGTTATCAACTCAAGAATCCAAACAACCCGACTTCCGCTGAAAGAAAACCGTTTAAACCGAGCATTACAGCTCTCCGGGGTCGTCCAAGTGTTCGGCCACACCCGGATGGGGGTTTGGGGAATATTCGACAGGATGATATGTCCGCTAGTTTTCCTAAGTATTTGAGCATAATAAAGAAACAGCCCCCCGAATATCTTCGAGGGTCTGCCTGGTCAGTCCTTGTATTTGATGGTTGCAACACCTGTATCATAAACGAAATCTCGAATAGTCTGTCCGGTCTTGAGCCAGATCTCTCTTAGTTTTGGATTGGAATTGCAATACAACAATTCCAGCGCCGTGTTATGGCTTACGTCCAGACTCGTCAGTTGATTGGAAGAGCACCACAACTCTTTCAGCGCCGTACATCTTCTCACATCAAGACTCGTCAGTTGATTGGAATAGCACTTCAATACTGTCAGCGCCGTGTTCTGGCTCACGTCAAGGCTCGTCAGTTGATTGGAAGAGCTATTAAACGGATTGGAAAAGCAAGCCAAATACGTCAGATTTGTGAAACTCTCGATTCCTTTCAGGGATGAAATGCCTTTATTGCTGACATCGATGCGGGTAACCACCTTCGCCTCGGCGTAAGATACTTTTCCATCGCCGTCTGAATCGAAATTCTCCACGCAATAAGCCTTGAAGTTCCCATCCTCAAATTGGACAAATGAACTATCATATTCCGACACAACTTCTATCGGGGATACCCTGGACAGATTGTTCCGTTTGATAGTTACGGTCTTTCCCGTGGTTTTTTCAAACACTCCGCCATTACCGGAGACCGTGATTGTAAAACCTTTGCTGAACGTCACCGGAGGGACAACGAACCAAAACTGCGTGCTCTCTTCAGCGGTAGCACCCAGTTGTACCGGAGTTGCACATGTAAGCATGATTTCCGAAGTCGCCTCATTGGCCATCGTCGTAGTTGGAACACCCTCCAGCGGCATAGTCACGGTCGCTTTTCCCGCCAGTTTCTCTCCATTATTGCCTCTCAAAGCAATTGAAGAGACGGATACGCCATCTCCATATAATTTTACCACTAAATACCCGCATGCATTCTTGTATTGAAGGAAATTGTCAGAAGTGACCGATACCATCGTATTGGCACCCAACCCGAACGTGTTCTCGGCATACAGCTGCTCGGCGGGCAGTTCTATCGTCAGATTCTCATTCTCAGAAATCTTCGTAGACTTTTGATAAGGATAGACAGATACGATATGGGAAATCGCATTGCCCGTGGCGAATCCATCTCCAACCTTGCTGAAAGTGCCACCATTGTCACCGGTCTTACCCGTGAATTTATACTCCTGATTATATATAACCTTATTGAAAATGCTCACTCGGTCATCAGCGGTCCAGCGAAGAAGGAGATTCTCGTTAGCATAGACTCTCGTATCATCTTCAGCAGGTTGTTCGAAAGCAGCATAGAACATCCCATCCTCTCGAGATGGAGTCTGAATATCGATCTCTTTGGTGGAGCAGGCAGCAAAGAATGCTACCATAATCGCGAAAAAAAATGAACGTTTCATTTCTGTTTCGCGTTATTACCAGTCAATATCAGGATCATTCCCACCATCGATGGGCTCGAGGTTGGATTGAAGGAAAGGTATCTCCGGATTTGTTTCGATGATTTCAGCGCAAGGAGTTTGATAGTCTTTCATCGACTCGTTTGGCGTATTGTTCTTCATATGCGGAATGTTTTAATTTGCAAAAATAAGAAAAAGAATGGAAAATGATGCATGTTCAAGGAGTTAGCTATCATTTGCTTGGCCGCAGACATGTACCGCTGTTGACAGGGTAACGAGGGTGTGACGGTGGAGTTCAAGTCGTATTTGACTGCTTTTACTGCAATAAAACCGCAACTAATCCAAAAAACATCCACGTTTCTGTAAGTACTTGATTTAGAGCGGCACAACGCACTTCGGAGCAAAGCGACGGAGGGGGCTCCGGGGGTCTTCCCCCGGTCCGCCCCTCGGGGCGGCCGCGAAGCGGCGGGGGTGAGAGATCTCCACAAAAAAAAGCCACCGACGGCAGTCGATGACTTTTTTCTGTGGAGATAGTCGGAGTAACATTCAGTGCTGCATCCTTCCTGTGTATCCTTGTGCATCTATGCACATTTCATTGTAAATGACTGACTTGATGCAAATTATGCAATGCCTCAATGTGGGGGCTCCCTGTGTATGATTCCACATCAATCAGTACTCTTTTCATCTTGGTGCAACTTTTTTGACCTAAAAATGCACCAGTTCTAAACACCCTTTCTTCTCTTCATGATCTCTTTCAGGGTCTGAAAGGACACTGGTCTGTCATCATTGTTATCCACCCCCACATCATACTGAAAGGGAAGGAGGTGTTTCAGCCTGGGAATGTCATAACCAGTTTCATCACTCCCTGAATGGACATGACCAAACAACTGCCAGACCCCTTCATGTTCTCCTGCATAACAGAGATATGGATAGTGGTTGAGTAGAATCTTCTTCCTTTCCAGCCAGACTTCCCACTGATAACCCAGGAGTTTGAGTGTGGTTCTTTCCTGGAACCTCTTACTCCTGTACAGTCCAATGTCATCATGGTTTCCATTTATCAACAGGATGGTTCCATTAAGCCTCCCTATGAGTTCCAGCACTTTCTCCTTTGGGACCTCACTGCAAAAGTCTCCCAGGTGGAAGACAACCCCATCTTCTGGAACAGTCTCATTCCAGTTCCTTATCAGTGTCTCATTCATAGTTTCAACATCAGGGAATCTGGGTCTGTGCTTGATAATCCCTGTGCTGTAAAAATGGGTGTCAGCTGTGAAGAAAGTGTTGTCAGGAGTAAAGGGTGGGAGAAAGTCTATCTGATCTGGGTATAATAGGGGAGCAGAGTTGTGCTTTCTTTTTGACTTCTTCTTTTTTTCCATTGTGTGAAGACTCAATGAGAAGATTTCTTACCTTTGTAGTGCATGCACCTCCTTATGGTTTCTGGGCCCTTATGTCCAAAGGATTAAAGGTTTGATAAGGGCCCACTCTGTCCAGAAGGGGTCTCCACTCTTACTCATCATCCCTGCAATCTGGATTTTTGATAATTATCTTCCCTTTTACATCACACAGAGAAGTGACATCTTTTCTCCTAAACAACACCTTGTTAGAATGACAGATGAATTCTCCAGTAACCAATTGAGGGCACCCATCAAGGGATGTAAGGTCATTATTGCTACAATTGAAATAGTAGGCCTTTGGGGGACATCCTTCAAGAGAAGTAATGTTATTATGTGAACAGTCATATCTCTCATAATAACTGCCATTAGGCCCATCTTTAAGACTTGTTAGTTGATTAAAGGAGCAATCAAATTCTCTTCCAACTTCAGGGCATCCTTCAAGAGAGGTGATTTTGTTGTGAGCACAATTATATTTCCACTCTACTACTTCTGGGCCTTCTTTAAGTGAGGTCAATAGATTATTGCCACATCCAAAGGTACCAACATGTTTTGGACTACCTTTTAAGGATGATAATTGGTTGTAAGAACAATTATACCACTTTACTCCTTCTGTGGGCCCCCCTTCAAGGCTAGTTAACTGATTGTGAAAACAATAAAAATGCCCACCAATTACTTGTGTGCATCCTTTAAGAGAAGTCAAATTATTCCATGAACAATCCAGTCCTCCACCAACCTCAATGGGGAATCCCTCTAGTGACACTAATCCTGTATTCATACACTGAAAATCCCCAGTTACTCTTCTAAAATGAACTGGAAGCTTCCCTTCTGGCAATAACCTATTCCATATCCTGACACTATCATCAACATCAACTGTATCATCTGGGTTAATGGTGTAATTATGCACACCTATGGCCTCCAAAAAAAGTTCAATCATAGGCCAATCTTCCTTTCTGACAGCATCCCCAGAACTCCTGTCTTCTATATCACTCCAAATGCCCATAATGGTATTGATTTATAGTTGGTTACAATCAAAAGTACCTTTCAAAGAAGGTCTGTATCTTCTCAATAACTGTCTTCTTCTTTTACTGTCTATTTTTCCACAGAGCCAAATACATATTAGTCAGTATTCCACAAATTGCCAGGGTCTCCTTCATAGGCATCCAGTTTATCATAGGTTTCATCAGAAGCATGGTCAAGTAAGAAATCATTGTATTCTTCAACAGGATCATCTATGAAACCAGTTTTGATTATGTTATTATAGTGGTCTATGCACTTGTAGTCTAAATACTTATAGTTATCAGTAAAAGAATACAAGTATAAAAGTCCATTATCAAAGCCAACTGGCAGATTGTCTTTATAATACACATAATCAATAGGAACAATAAGGTTTCCTACTGCATCCATATAACCAATTGAATCTTCCTTGACAACACCAAATACCCCTTCTGAAAAAGATGTCACCTCATCATATCCAGGAGGGCAGATTATCCCCTTGCTGGTACTAAACATGCCAAACTTCCCACTCTTCTCAATGATGAAGTAATCTTCCCAGCCAGAATACTGAATGGAGGAATATTCACTGTCTAATATTGTTTTCCCTCTTGAATCAAGAATTCCCATCAAATCTCCATTGGAAGGGTTAAGATGACAGATGAAGAAAAAGGGCATAACATAATTCCCACTTTCATCTTGGACACCCATATCTGTAATAAACCATCCCTTTATCAAGAGAGATGGATTCAAGAGGAATTTGAAATCCCACTCCCAAACACCTGTATGGTTTTTCATGTCTTCAATCAATTGGGGAATCTCATCCATTGAAGACACCTTGTTGTATTTAGGAGGAAAAAAGGGACTTTCTATTAATTTCTCAATCTCCTCTTGATGATGCTTGTTTTCTTTCATAGGAAAACTATAAATGTCTTTTTCTCAATTATTTCAAGTACACCAAGTAGCACTTGGAAGAACTATTCATCTATTTCATATGTCAGCAATCTAAACTCAACTTTGTATTTAGTAACATTGTTGTAGTAATCATATGACTCCATACTTTTGTAATAGACATATGGGCTTCCAGGTTTAGGGGCATATCCAAGATGAGCCAATCCTGGAGGCACAGCATCTTGCCTTGTAACATAAGAAAAATCAAATATTTCACCACTCATTTTTCTGAAAATGATAATACCTCTGATTTCCCTAATATAGTCTGATGTATTATTCTTTAATGAGACACTGGCATCACCTATTGAAGGTCCATTATAATCCACCATAGTGACAGCTTGTGGATCCATACCATAAAGGACCTGTTTTGCTTTTCCTTTAGGTTTAGGAATATACTCTGTACATTTGCTAATGTACTTGATGGGCATAGCAAAGTTGAGATTCTGACTGTTTTTATAGGTAAAGGTGGAAATGCCTATCACTTCACCTTTGTTGTTGATGACAGGTCCACCAGAGTTACCAGGACTAATTGGTGCAGTTATTTGAAGAAAATCTGTCCCTTCATTCTCTCTCTTGCCAGAGAGAATACCTTCAGAAATGGTTCCCTCAAATCCTCTTGGATTACCAATGCAGTAGATTTTTGAGCCAATATTGTCAGTGCCAGTTGAATCAATTTGAAGGAACTTGAAAGATTGTTTTGTCTGTATAATTGCAATATCATAATCTTCGGATGCCTTAATGACTTTAGCACCCTTAAATACTTCTTCTTGGTTTGCAAGCTTGATTTCAATGAGTGAGGCCCCTTCAATAACATGATGATTAGTTACAAGGGTATTTTCATTGATAAAAAAGCCTGACCCCTGTGAAATAGGCAAGCCATTATCATAGCACATCAACATTGCAACTTTATCAATGGAGTTGTCATAAATGTCTCTGGCTGATAACTCTTTTGGACTTTCAATTAGAGGGTCATTGCCCTTGATATCCTTTGTCTTGTTCCTGCCTTGGAAATTACCACACCCAACCAATGTGAACAAAAACAGGACTATGTAAAGAGAGTTTGTTTTCATAAAAGTAGTGGCTTTAAGTGGTCTATTTTATTCCCCTGATAGCCCCATAATAAGGCTTGACAATCTTATGGAGTTCCATCATAGTGTTATACAGCCACTCCATCTGTCTTGACCAGTCAGCCTTGTCCCTGATATCAGCTTCCAGCTTAACATTGATACAAGAGGATTTCTTGTCATCCAGCCTCTTCCATTCAATAGCTTTACTCTTGATGGCATCTATCTGGTTCTTGCACTTCTCTTCAATGAGGTCATACCTGGCTTTGTTCTGGGTAGGCCTGTCTCCACCCAAGTAGATCTGAACACCAATCCAGTTCTTGACAGTCAGGATGCATGCATAGTGGTAGCCTGCAATACCCACTCTGAAATCACACCAGTGGTCTGTTGTTGCACCTGCATGTTTCAGGATATCAAGGTCTCTCTTGTCCACAAAGTCATGGAAGGTGTTCCAGTATTCCAGTCTCAACTGCTCTGTCTCTGTACCTCCTGAAACCTGTTTCTTAACCTCTCTGGTCCAATTGTTTGGCTTGGCCACAATATCAAACTGGGGAGCCAGGGCACTATCACCAATCTTGAAAAGCCTGACCTCAACCCCAAAGAAATTGTAGTCTTCAGGAGTAATGGAGTTCAGCCAGTCAATGGCAGCCCTATGCTCTTCATCAAAGGTCTTTGCTATCCAGATAGCTGTATATGCATCAAGTCCAGAACAGTATGTGATGACCTTTCCAAGATGGTCATGGTCAGTCTTTTCCAGCTGGTTCTCAATGACCACATATCTCTCTGTATGGATGTCCTTACAAAGGATATCTGCATTGAAAGAACCCACCTTGGCCTCCTTCTCCAGGACTTCCAAATCCATCCCAACAGTATCACCAAGGAGGTTGATGTTGTCATCTTCTGCAAGCCAAGGGGTAAAGTCCCTGGCTTCATCCTTCCAGTAGTTCCTTAACTCTACCTTTTCAAGTCTTCCAAGTGGTGTTTTCATATGATGCTTGATAAATAATCTAATACTCAATAGACATATTAAGAGCACCTACAGGATTTAGGATCCATGGAAGCTGTCTGGGGAGAACATACTCTGTATTAATCTTTGATAATTCATCATTTAATGATTTGAGTAGTGCTGTATCAGTTTTATCTGCTTTTTCCATCTTCTCATCATGCAATTTATGCTTTTGAAGCCAGACAGCATAACTATGATGCTCAATTAAATCATTGGTTTTCAATACAACATATGATATGTACTTATATAAGTCCATGGCAGTCGTCCTATTGTCACCATCAACATCTATAGGATTAGAAAGCCACTCAAAAAAGGCCCAAACTGCAATGTTTACCATCCAATTTATTTTCTTTCCAAGAATGGTTAATCCACTAACACTTGATGACTCATTCATTCCAGCTGCCCCCATGTATACAATTGATTTGTCATCACATTCCACTTGAGAATAATTGAATATACCACAATAGCATTGTCCAAACATTACCAATGTGTTTTTTATGTGTTGATTATTCTTTATGGCAGACAAAAAAGGGAATGGTTGAATCTTTGTTTTAGAATCAAAACCATATTCAATTCTACTATTACCATGACAACTTGATACTATCATCAAATTGTCACAATCAATATCACCAATAGATGATAACAGTTTGGAAGAATCTATGAAATGTAAAGTGGGAGGGAAGCCATACTTATTCTGAAGATCATCAACAGATGTATCAGAAACAACTGTGATATTCCCTTCAGGAAATCCTATTTTGTTTAGTGAGACAAGTCCTGCATTAATAAAGTCATCAGCAAACCTCTGCAGCAGAATACCTTCTGAAGTTATGATAAAGAAAATCTGTGTATTTTCCTTAAGTAAATTCATATAGAAATCTCAATATAGTTCAACTCTTCTTTGGCCTCAAATGACACTCTTGACAAATACTTAATGCCAATTCTATTATCAAAAACAGATAGTGGTTTTCCAGTGGCACTAAGCATATACTCTTTGTGTTCTGTTGATAACATATATTTAAAACTTGTGTTATCTGGGCATTTCACACTATACATTGCCCATCTTCCTGAACAAACAACAGCCTTCATTTCAGCAGGAAGGTCTGGTAATTTATTCACCTTTAATATTTTTATTTCCATATTATATTGAGTTAAGCTTTATATCATTATTTATCACTTCTTTCATTTTTATCACAATCCCATAAATCTCTCAAAAAAAGTCTGGAGTTTCTATGCAACCCATCCATACCCCTGCACACTCATATCCATAAAGTGGTTGAGCAACAGATTGGTCTTGGAATTGAAGGACTCCTTGTCATAGGAATCAGGCAGATCCTTGTCCAGTTCTTCACTGATTGTACTCCTGACAAGGGCCCTTGTCTGTTCATCCTTGTACCACTCAACAACCATCAATTCAGCCTTCCTCTGCATGAGGGTATGGTAGAGGTTCTTTGCTGCCAGTTTGACCTTCTGTTCCTCTGCCTTGGTGAGGTTCTTCCCCAGAATAAGGAGGTCATAAATCTCCAGTTCCTCTTCTGTCAGACCCTCCTCATAGGCTCTGTTGTTCTCCTTTTTGAGGTCTTCAATCAGTTTGAGGAGCTGCTCATAGTAATCCTCATTCTCTGTTGAGCCTGCATTGTACTTGTCAATGATGCCCTTATACCTTTCAGAGAAGGATATTCTGGTGGTGTTCCTGTTTATCATCTGTTGGAGAACCTTCTCTATGAACTCCCTCAAATCCTCTATTTCAACAGGCTTGTATTCAGCTGTCTTCAGTTCCTTCTGAAGTCCCTCCACATCCAGTTTGGACAAGTCAATGACCTTGGATTCTTTAATCTCATAGTTGGGGGTGCTGGCTCCCAATTCTTCAGATGACACACTCTGGTTGAGAAGGGCAGCCATCTTCTCCTTTGCCTTCTCCAGTTTCTCATCATCCACAGTATTGTCAAACAGGTCATGGAGATACTTCAAGGCTGCAAATCTGGGATTCCCCCAATGCATCTCAAAGACCTCTGGTTTAGATGCCTCATAGAGATTGATCATAGTGTTGGAGAGCACCCTGAACTTGTTCTTGACATCATCTTTCTCCACTATCTTGGCATACTGCTGCCTGATGGTGTTCAGCTTTTCAAGACTCCCCACATTGAAAGACTCCTCAATATGGATTCCCTCTCCTTCAAGGAAATCACAGGTCATGGTAATGCTCTCTTCCAGCAATTCCAGGAGTCTCTGTATATCCTTCACAGGCATCTCTGGATTGTCAGGAGACACTGCATAGTTTCCAAGAGCCTCCTTCATCCATTTGAAAACATTGACATAGTCCACAATCAGACCACATTTCTTCCCCTCAAAGCACCTGTTGGCTCTGGCAATACACTGCATAAGGGTGTGGTCTTTCATGGGTTTGTCCAGGTAGAGAGTGGAGAGTGAAGGAACATCAAATCCTGTAAGCCACATAGCACAGACAAACACCAGCTGGAAGGGGTCATTGGGGTCTTTGAACCTGTCCTCTATATCCAGACCTTCAGGTGTGATGGCATTCATCTTCTTCCTATGGGTGGTGATGTCCAGTCCCTTTGCCTGGAACTTTTCTACCTCATCAGCCTCCTCTGAAATGACAACAGCCATCTCAACAGTCTTCATATAGTCCAGGGTCTCCTGTATCTTCTTCTTCTCCTCACCTGTGGAATTGTTTCTCTTCTTGATGAGTTCCTTCTGTTCTTCCAGCCAGTATCTCTGAACTTTGTCATACATGGTGACTGCTGTGAACTTGTCAATGCTGACCACCATTCCCTTTCCCTTGAAACCTCTGTTTATGAAGTGTTTGACAATATCCTGTGCCACCACTTCAAGTCTCTCATCCCTCTTGATGACCTCTGTAACTCTGGATCCACAGTTCTCCAGTTTCTTTTGCTCTGCCTCATTGAGGTCTTCATCTTTCATCAAGGTCTCCATATCTGCCTGAAGTTCAGCATTCTCAAGGTCAACAGTAGGGACTCTTCTGGAATAGAAAAGGGGAACTGTTGCACCATCCTCGACTGACTGGGCAAAGTTGTATTCAGAGACATAGTTTCCAAACCACTGGTTGGTCAGTCTCTTGGGTCCAAGGAGAGGAGTCCCTGTGAAGGCTATGAAGTTGGCATTGGGAAGTGCTGACCTCATGTTCTCTCCCAGGGTGTTGTACTGGGTTCTGTGAGCCTCATCCACCATCACAATGATGTCATCCCTGGTGGAGAGTGTGGGATAGTTTCCATTAGTCACCTTGTCCCATCCAAACTTGTGGATAAGGGTGAAGATGAACTGCTTGTTGGATTGGAGGAAAGACCTCAACTGCTCACTGTTCTTGGGTCTGCACTCATCATTGACACCCACCACTTCAGTCCTCATGAAGTTCTTGTGTATCTGGGTGTCAAGGTCTTCTCTGTCAGTCACCACCAGGAAGGTGAAGTTTCCATGCATCTTCCTGTTGACCTTCCTTGCAAACATCACCATTGAGTAGGACTTGCCAGACCCCTGGGTGTGCCAGAAGACACCAATCTTACCATTGAGTTCCTCCCTCCTCTGGAATGAACTGTAAAGGTTATTTACACCCAAATACTGGTGGTTCTTTGCAATAATCTTGATATGCTTGTTTTCAAACAGGATGAAGTTCTCAATATAGTCAATGAGAGTTTCCTTGTTGAGAAGGCTGTTTGCCATATATTGGATTGAGAGAGAATTGTCCCTGATGGACTCTCTGTCAATCTTGTCCTCCTCAGAGTTCTTCAACCACTCAAAGAAGAACTCATACCCAGCATTGAAGGCTCCCAGTCTGGTCTCAATCCCATTACTCAAGATGCAGATCTGGTTCATTGTGAACAGATTGGGAACATCTGTCAGGTATGACTTGAGATTCTTGGTGTAAGCCTGTCTGACAGGGACATTCCCATTCTTCAACTCAATGAACACCAGGGGCATGCCATTGATGAACACAAGGACATCTGGTCTCCTCCAGTTGTACTGCCCCCTTATCCACATCTGGTTGACTGCAGTGAAGGTGTTCTTGGAGGGGGTGGCAAAATCAATCAGTTTAACTGTGGTGAAGTCATCCTTTCCATCCTTCCTGAAAGAATAGGTCAGACCTTCCCTGATTGCCTTATAGATAACATAGTTCTTGTCAATGATGGTGGTCTCTGATGCTGGCTGGATCAGGGTGCTGATTGCCTTATCAATGAGGGAAGAATCCACCCCAGGATTGATTGCCTGGAGTGACTCTTTCATCACTTCAGGAAGGTAACACTGGGCCTTGTCTGTTCTTCCTGTGCCATCAAAGAGGGAATCCTTGGCATCAGGAGAGGGGTCACAATGGATAATGGAATAATGGTGGGTCTTTTCCAGAACCTTCATCAATCCAAGTTCTATGTCATCCTCTGTGATAAAAGCTTTCATAACCTTGTCTATTATCTTTTCTTCAAAGCAATGGCATCTGTAACCTTCACCTTTGCACACCAGTCAATGGAACTATAGTCATAACAGTATCTCTTGCCCTTTTCTTTTCCCAGATTGAGCACTCCATTCCAAAAAGCTGACACAGGGAGACTGCTCCCGGGGTCAAGGGTGTAGATGTTCTCAAGGACTCCATCCTTCAAATTATAGCCAACTGCAACAATCCAATGACCACCACCAGAATAATCAATTTCAACTATGACAGGGCAATCATTATCAAGGGCTTCTAATATTGAATCCAAGTCCTGAATTGTCTCATAGGAAACATACTTCTTGTATGTATCAAGGATGCTGGTGCAATCATCAAGGGAGAGGCCATCAGGATACAGCCCCCATTCATGAATGGCCTTGTGCAGTTTCCCTTCTGCAGTCCTGAAATCCACTCTATCTGTCTCCTTGTTCAAATAATCTGCATCAAATGCTCCAACTATATTCAATGCCATTGCTATGGAGTATGCACCACAGGCCCCATCCAGTTCACCTTGTCTGAAATGCACCTTCTTTGCAGAACTTTTGACCCTGCTTCTCAGGACACCTTGTTGGAGGAACAATTGTGATATTAAATGAACCTGTCTCATAACATCATATGCTTAACTTGCCAGACATGAGTCTTGGCAGAAGATGGTCTCTTTGGAGAGTTAGGTTATCCTTCTGAATAGTTAAGGATCTAATCTCCTTCTCAATATTAGATGCTGTAGTATTGAAGGACTCCTCTATGGTTCTGGTGGGAATCAAAACCTTTTGCCCCAACAATTCATCTTTTGTAACAGATGTAAAAATGGAACCATTGCCAATGATGTCTTCCTTTGAAAACTTGTGCTTTAATAGCCATAAAAGGAAGGCATTGTTCCCATTCTTGGCATTGATTCCTGCAACACCTCTCCCCAAGATTATCTTATTCAAAGTAATGTTGATTCTCCCAACAGGAGCTCTTACACTAAATATTATACTATTGGCTTCTGCAAGTCTTTTCCCTTCTGTTGAATAGATATCATCCTGTAAATAGAAATCACCATAACTACCTACCCCTTGGTGAAAGGGTAGACCTTGTTTCTCATTATTATAGAAACAAGACTCAGGACTTTGTCCCATTATCACATTTGCATACTCACCTAAAGTAACCTGTCTCCACCCCTTGGGCACCTCTCCTTCAAACTCTGCAGTCTCATATCCAGGAAACCTGAATCTTACAAACCACTCCTTGTAGAGGTTTTCTGCCATCTGTTCAAGAAGTTTGATCCTTTTCTGGTTGTTCTCAATCAGAGAGTCATATGCAGAGAGGATGGAGGCTATTCTTCTTTGTGTTTTCACATTAACATTAGGTAATGTGATTCCTCCCAAATCTTTGGGTAAAAATGATGGGAATGTTGCCTGTGATGATTCTGCTATATTACTCAAATATGAGACAACTTCCTTTGTGGAAAGATAATAATAGGTGAATTCAGTGTCACACTGATTAGTGTCTTTATTTCTCAAAAGGACAAATCCAGAAGAAGCAATGGGGTGGCTATAACTATCTCTGTAATAATAGTAGTGTTTAAGGTTGGGTCTGACACTTGAATATAGGATATCCCCATATTGTACCATTCTTTGAGCTCTTGATGGAAAATCAGATGTTAAATAAGACACCTCATCAAGTTTGCCATCAGTAACAGAGGATGTGTCAATATAGTTAATGTAGTCCTTATGGATATTTGAATTCTTTGGAGGATTCAAATAAAAACAATCTCTTATTTTCATGTTCAATCCTCTCCAAACAATTCAACAAGATTGTTCCCAATCATATTCTCCAATTCTTTTGCCTGTGCAGAAAGTGTCTCAAACTCACTGTGGAGTCTCTGCATTTCTGCCTTGAACTCATCAGCAGTCATACCATCATCCTCAATGACAACCCCCACATATCTGCCAGCATTGAGTGAGTAGTCCTGGTCTTTGATGCCATCTTCCCCTTCAAGCTTTGCCACCTTGCAGAGACCAACCACATCCTGATACTTCCCTTCTGGGAATCTTTCCATCAGCCAGTCAATCTGGTCCTGCTGACCATTGGCCTTGTATTCAGCAATCAAGTCCTGGAAAGCTTGGGTGTCACCATTGTAGAGAGAAGTGATAATACCAAGGTTCTTTATCTGTTCATCACTGAACTTCCTGTGTGCCCTGTCTACCTGGGTGAAGACATTCCTGGCATCAATGAACAGGATTTCATCCTTCCTTTCAGTTTGTGTTTTCTTCTTGTCAAAGAACCAGAGAGTTGCAGGAAGGGTGACTGAAGTGAACATATTGGAAGGGAGGGTCACCATCTGTGAGATAATGCCTTCTTCAATCATCTTCTTCCTGATTTCATATTCAGATCCACCAGCATCACTTGCAGAGTTGGCCATCACCAGTCCTGCCTTGCCATTATCATTGAGTGCTGTTGCAAAGTATCCAATCCAGAGGTAGTTGGCATTGGGGACAGTTTCTTTCTTGTCACCATCCTTCTTGCCGGCCTTGGACTTGTTCCTGGGGACACCATAGGTGTTGAACCTTGGATCATCCTTCACTCTCTCCACAGAGACCTCATCCACATTGAAAGGGGGATTTGCCATCACATAGTCAAACTGACCAAAGGCATTGTAAGGGTCAGAATAGAATGAGTTGGCTTCTGTAATCTCACCTCTGACATTGTTCAGGAGGAGGTTCATCTTTGCCAGCTTCACAGTATCAGGCTCCTTCTCCACACCAAAGCACCTGAACTTCATCATATCAGCATTGGAGGCATTGTGCCTATGCATGTACCTTGCAGCCTGGACAAACATACCACCAGAACCACAGGCAGGGTCAAGGAACTTCTTGTCACCAGTTTCAGGATTGAGAACCTGAACCATATACCTTACAACAGTTGCAGGGGTATAGAAGGTTCCTCCATCCTTACCCTCACTCAATGCAAAGTTGCCAAGGAAGTACTCATAGATTTCACCAAAGAGGTCAATCTCAATATCTTCTGGGATATCCTTAAACACCCTGATAATCTTGGAGAGGAGGTCTGGCTCTTCATCTGGAACAAGCTGGGCATAAACATCCTTGGGAAGGACACCTTCAAGTCTGGGATTCTCCTTCTCAATCTCCTCCATTGCCTTCTTTACAAGAGTTGCCTTTGCAGAGGTGTCAGGGGCATTATTGATGGTGTCAAAGTATGCACACTCTGGAAGGAAGAAGCCTATCTTCTCCACAGAGATTTCCTTGATGGTCTTCTCCCTTCTACCTCCTTTCAGAGACTCATATTCAGAAAGGATTTCATCCTTGTGCTGCTTGAAGAGGACATCTGCATATCTCAAGAAAACCAGTCCCAAAATGGGTTGTCCAAACCTATTGGCTGCCAAATGTGCTCCCTGTCTCAACAGGTCTGCACTATGCCACAAGTTATCCTTGAGCTGTTTCAGTTGTATGTCTGTCATAGTATTGGTTATGTGTCTTGTTGGTAACTTGTAAAGTTAAGAAAAATGGCTGACCCAGCAAAAAACAACCCTTGAAAATGAATAGTGGAGGTCTGCGACCACGAAAGCCGCAGACCTCCACCCTCTTGTATTGTAATCTAAAAGTATGTTAGTGATATCACATCACTCTTATCAATTGCCCCTTGTGTCTTATCCAGAAACTGTGTTCAAAACTGGAATATACCATCCCCCCTTCTCCAATGGCCTCATATGCAGCCCTCAACTCCTCATCCAGGTCTTCCTTGTCAAAGGCACTTCCAACAGGACTGTTCATATCTTCTGCCTGGGGATGGTCTTCAATCTCTGTCCAGGTCTTGATGACCTCCTCCTTGTGGTGTGCAAACTTCTCAAACTGTTGAACCAACTCACTCCTGGGAGGTGTCTCCCTTCCTGGCTCCTCCCTAATGTATGTCTCCTTAATCTCACTAAACTTCTTCATCCTCTCCCTCCTTTCTTTTCTTCTGTACTAATTTGTGCAGCACCTCTTCCACTGTCAGAGAAGCCATAATCTCTATGAGCCCTTGAACTTCAATCTTTGGGAAATATGTATCATCTGTTTTTTGAAGGGAAGCCACAATTTCACCCTCCTTCTTGATGAGATCCACAATGATGTCTTTGATATGCTGGGAGAGAGTATCAGTGGAGACATGCCCACCATTCTTAATGCAGAGATAATCTACAATCCTGTCAAGGTCCAGAGTGCCGGCTTCCTTCTCCAACCTTTTCAAAGTGTCCCTGATAACCTTCTTCTTGTTTGCCAACTGGTATCTTGTTGTGCATTCCTCAATCAGTTGAGAGTATTGCCCAAAACCAAGGACACTCCTCTCCTTGTCCTCACTAAACTTTCTCATAGCCAAAACCATTTTCTTCTGCCAACCTGTCAATGACTGCATCTGCAATATCACCACAAAGGATTTCCAGCCCCTGTTCAAAGACCTCCTCTGGAACATTCTCCTGGACATCCTTTGGGTCTCCAATTCCCACAATCTTTACCTGACCCTTCTCATTGCACAGATAGTCATAGATCATATGCCTGAAATAGTTCTTAACCACTTCCAGCTTGACCTCTGCTGATGCTGCTTGCAGTGCCACATCAAGTATCTCGACAGGGTCAAGACTTCCAACATTCTTCTTAACCAAGTCCATGCAGTATCTGATGCACTCTTCCTCACTCTCTATATCAATCATTGCCACAGTCTCATTGAGCTTTGTGTAGTCCATGAACCCCTTGACAGGTCTCACCCTGTGGCTCTCATACTCATATGGAAGGTCTTCACAGTATTCATCATCATAACTGGGTGCAGTTTTCATTGGAACCATCTTAACCTCCTCCCTGTCAGACAGAGTTCCAGTAGGGTTGCCTGTCTCTGGCTCACCTTGGGGCTTTGCCTTCTCTTTGACCTTTTCCAGGATGACAGCTGCCAGCTCCTCAATCACCAAGCCTTTTGAATGAACCTGCTGGTTGTCCCAGCCCAAATCACATTTCCAGTCAGTGTAGAAAGAGTCCCCATGGAACTGGAATATCAGGTCTTTGATGTGCTGGGTCAGGATGTTGTCATCATACTCTGGCTGTGGAAGAATTCTTCCGAGTATAGACCATTTGTCCTTGCAGTACTTGATGATGGTCTCCCAGACCAAATAACCACTACACTCCTTTTCAATCTCTTGAAGGACTTCTATTATTGCTTGATCCCAAAAATCAACAGAAATGCTCAGATTGCTTTCATTGATTTTCTTCATTCTTTGCTGGCTCAGGAACTTCTTGAAAGTTCCTATTCTTTTACTTCCCATAAATTTCTAAATTATTATTTATAAAGTATTTATGGGTATTTTGACCTGGAAGAATGGGACAAAAAGAGAGGGACAGAAAGGTTGATTACCATCTGTCCCTAATCAATGAGTTTTGTCATATTATTGGTGTCTTACATACATTAGCAAATACTATAAAATAGACTCTCCAACTCATCATCATCTTCTTCATAGTAATCTTCATCTTTCTCAAAAGAAAGACCTGTGATTTCATTGACAACATCCACACATTCACCATATTCACAACAATCATTCTTTTCCTCATAGATGACATCACAGATGGTCTCCACAAGAATCTTAAAGGGATAATAGGCACTCTCATACCAGTGACCTCCATTACAGACACAATTCAACTTCATCCTTATTTCCTGGGGAAGTCTCTCCCTTATCATATCTACTATGTTCATATTCTCATTCCTCCCAAATAATGAATTCTAATAATCTTCACCATAGTAGTTCTCCATCTCTGGAATCTGGTCATAATCAACAATCACAAACCCATAAGAATTGTAGTGGAGTTTGAAGGTATCCCATGCAGAGAAGACCATCTCCTCATCAAAATCACCAGGGGTGTTTCTTATAACAAGCTCACCACCTAATACAAGGTTCTTGGTCTCTGGACAATACTCCATCTTGACCTCCCCAAAATCTTCATCAATAAAATTGTAATAATCAATTCTCATAATTCATTAAGTATTAAAGTTATACATTCTCCATTTGAGATTCCTTCATCACCTTGTAGGTACTGTACCCTTTCACCCTGGATGCACTATTCACCACCCAGTGGTCCCCACAATCAACTGCATAGTAGGCCTCCACACACTTGTCAAACCTTTTGTTCAGTTCAACCAGTTGTTGGTAGTCTTTCTGGGGATCCAAAGTCAGGATTTCATCCCAGAGATTGCCCCATACTTTCTGGATTTCTGTCCTTGACAGACCCAGGAATTCATTTTGATACTTTCTTGGCATAAGTAATTGGTTTTTAATAATTAAAGTATATTGTTCATAAAAAGATTCAACCAGCTCACAAACTAAATATAACAAAGAGGGAAAGGATTTTGAGTTTTTGCTACTTTATTTTCACATCATCCACACAACAACCCAATAACAGGTGTTTGTGCTTCAAGAGTAAAGTTAGAAGGAGTGCCCCTTGCCCCTCATACAGTTGATAAGAGACATGGATAATGGGGTTTCCCCCAACAGATGAAATTCTAATTCAATCCTGTGAGAGTACAGGACACAGAGGGTTTCCCTTGATTTTAGGAGATAACCTTAACCATCATACTCTGCAATCAGTTCCCTATTGACAGCACAATGCAAATAATTCTCCCATGATTTGTTGATTCTCTCTTTTTCTTCTTCTGATAGAGATTCTTTCATAGCATCATACTCTTCCCTTATTGCCACCATTGCAGACAACTCATCAGAAGCTTCTTCAAAACCATCCTCTGAAGAGTCATCAATAGGGTCCCAATCTGGATCTTCCTCATAGTCCTCAGGAGAATCCACAGGGGACAACTCAACAAGGGTGATCCTACCTGAAGATTTGGTCTTGGATGAATAACCTTCTTTGAGGCTCTTCAATTGTTTCTTAACCCAATTCAATCTCTCTTCATAAGAAGTAGTACTCAAAAGAGTTTCAATAGGTTTTACTAATTCTTTATCAAGGTAGGATACTAATATATAGATAAACTGAAGTGGAGCATCCTTGAGAATATCAGGAGAGATTGTCATTCTCTTAAAGAGATTGTATTTCCTTCTATCTGCTGAATACCCATAAAGGTCTCTCCAAAGATCTGACCAACTGGTCCAACCCTCCTCCTGATAATATGTTCTGGGGTCAGAAGGTAATCCCAGTTCTTTATGAGAGGATTCATATCCTCTTTTAGTCTTTATGTTTGAGCCTTTAAGAATAACCTTGGCTTCCTCAAATGTGGGATATTTACCCAAAAAATAATCCCATTTTATCCAACCCTTATCTTTATAAGTTCTATCAGGGGCTGATGGAAGACCCAACTCTTTATATACTGACTTATATTCTTCTTTGCCTTTGATACCCCTCTCTTGGACTATCCTCTTGGCCACATCATATGGAAGGACTTCTTCTTTTCCCAGAAAAGAGTCCCAATCAACCCACCCTCTATTTTTATAAGTTCTATAGGGGGCAGATGGAAGACCAAGGTCTTTATATACTGAATCATACTTTCTTCTTGAAAGGACACCTTCTTTCAAAACCAATTCCCTGGCTTCATTATAAGAAGGGAACTGTTCTGATCTATCAAGAAAGGTATCCCAATCAGTCCATCCTTTCTTACTATAATAAACCCTGGGATCAGAAGGCAGCCCCAACTCTTTATATTTGAGGGCATATTCCTTTCTCAACTTGATTCCAGCTCTCTTAATAATCTCCTGGGCCTCCCCATAAGGAGGATAATCTATTCTCTTTCCCATACTATCCTAAATATTGTGTCCCTATGCAGCATTAACAAAACCTTCCTTCATCTTACCCATCAAATCATTGATGATGGACTTGTGGAGAGACCTAATCTCCTTGGGGAACTCACCATTCAGACAGGCCTCACTATACACACCCTTGTTCTCAATGGAGTTCCATACCTTGTCATCATATCCCACCATATTGGCCTGGGGGAACCTGACAACAGGGATACACACATCAACATGGTCAAAGTTAGACTTTTTTCTCTTAATCCTTCCCACCAACTGTGTGTAATCTGCATGAGTCCAAGGAAGAGAAAGGATTACCAGGTTGTTACACACCTTCTGAAGACCATCCACACCAACAGCAATGGGCTTGGATGCAAGGATGATGTCATAGTTGTCTCTCACCCCTTCCCAATTCACCTTGCCATCCTTGTCAGTAAAGGGTTCAGTATCCTTGGCCTCACCAGTATATTCACACACCTTGAACCCAACACTGGTAAGAAAATCCTTGGTAGGATCCACAATCCCATCAGTGAATTGAGTGTAGAGAATGGACAGTTCTCCCTTCTTAATCTTATCATTGAAATAGATGTATTCCAGTTTATCCTGAAGTACAGACTGATAGATGGCCAAAGGGCCACAATCCATACTGCTCTTGAAGGAACTGAAAGTCTTCTCATCACCTTCAATCTCATCAATGTGGGTGTTTTCCACCACTACCTTCCCTTCAATGTTCCTGGCTTCAGTGGAAGCCCTAATTCCCAGACTGTTCAACAGGTTCTTCACAACAAAGGTGTTCTTCAGAATGTTCTTGGTCTTAACATCACCATAATTATCACCTGTCATCAGAGTCAGAATAGAGATGACTTCCTTGATGGAGTTAGTGTAAGGGGTGGCAGTCAGGACAGAAACATAACTCTTATACCTTTCAACTGCATTGTCCCTAAAGGTCTGGAAGTTCCTCCTCCTACTGGTGCAGGTCTTTCCATTCTGTTTGACCAACTGAACCTCATCAAACACAATGTAATCAACCTTGTACTTGTTCAGTACAGAGTCAAAGAGTTTCTGTGAGTACTTCTGCTGACCCTTCTCATAGTTGAAGATGAGATAGTTGTGTTTAGTCATGTCAAAGTCAGGAAGTACCCCATCATAGACCTCTGCAACACTGTCATCATAAAGTCCAGTAATCTCACTGGCAAGCTGGTGGGTAGTGGAGTTGGTCCCAATCACCACAGTCAGATGAGAATCAATCACCCTGGATGCCAGGATGAAAGAGTAGGTCTTCCCTACACCAGTCCCAGACCAGTTCCCATAGTAGTGTTTCTCCCTAACCCAGTATGCAAACAACTTCTGCATCATGGTAAAGTCAATACTGATACTGGGGGTGGGGATATCCATCTTTTCCAGTTCTTTCAACAGAGTCTCCTTGAAAGACTTCTGGTCATTAAGAGTCAGATTTTCCATATTCTATCTTTTTAATTTCCAAGAACTTAAACTCAATACAACCTGGGTCTGTTACTATTCCCATACCCTCTGTAACCACCATACCCATCTTCATCTTCAGAGTCATACAATACAGAGTAAATCCAGTAGTCATTCCCCACATACTCTTCCTGTTTAAGGGATTCTTCCTCCAGATCCTGGGTGGTGGTTGTCTCAAAGGTCTCTTCCACAGGAACAGACACATTGGTGTCTTCCTGAACCCTGTTCATCTGTTCAAGACCTTCCCTCAATTCCTTCTCTTCAGGTGAAAGTCTATGAATATGGTATTCTTCCAGTATCTCTTCTTCCAGGTCATAGTAGAGAAGGAGGTCCATCACTCCCTTCTTACCATATCTTTCAAGAACAGTACTCACCTTCATACCATGTGTGGAATAGACACCCACTCTAACAATGTCATTTCTCCCAAGAGTGATTCCAGTGAAATACACTCCTTCAGATTCCCTAAAATCAGTTTTAATATTCATTTATCAGTGATCATTTAATAAGGTTACTTATTGTATTATCTTATACTCTAAATATAACATCAATTATAACATTCTTTTCAGGTTTTTTGAAAGTCACCTATGGGTGAGTTTTAGTCCTTCTTTCTCTCTCCAAATCTCTGACTACTACAATCTTAATGATTTTTTTTGGATAATCCAAAGAAACCCGGAAGCCACCTATAGGTGACTTTTGGAAATTGTACTTTTGGCCTTTTTCAACTCAAAAAAGGGAGTCTGTTATTGTATTATTGAGACCACTAAAAGCCACCTATAGGTGACTTTTAGACACAAAAAAAGACAAGACCAAACCAGCCTTGTCTCTAATATCTATATGTATATGGGGACTAAACTATGTCAAACATCTTCCTTATCTTCTCCCTGAGTTCATCTGTTGCACCTTCAACCCTGAACTCCTGTCCTTCTCTCCCCTCAATAGCAAACAGTCTCTCTGCAATCTTATCACCATTGGTGGCTTTTTTTATGGCTCCCTTAATATCTCTCCTTTTCTTATCTTCATTCTCCTTTAATGTAGCCTTATCTGGAATGTTGTTTATACTCTTAAGCCTCTCACAGATGTGCTTGAATAACCTGTAAAAGTCCTCATTTGTTGCCAGATCTGCAAGCTTAATCCCATCCCCATCCTTGAACAGAATGAAGGTCAGATATAGTGCTATGGTTTGTGCATTCAGCTTCTCAAAATGATGCTTTTTGCCTGCATCATCAACAAGGAAGATATCACATTCCCTCTTGAACACCAAATCTGTCTTATCCTTGTTCCAACCCTCTTTCCCTGGATCAATGTCAATATCAAGTTGATAAGTCTTCCTTTCCCTCTTACTTATCTTATCAAGAAGAGTAATCAAGTCAAGGGGGGTTATCTCAATACCAGAAAGGGCACTTTCCTCCAAGATATCCTCAATCTTTGAAAGATCCTTTTCCTTGGTATGGACAGTTATGCACTGCAATAAAGTTGAATAGTTCTCTGTCTCTTCCTCTCCTGGCTTCCTGGCTGGGGTTGCAGGTATCCTTACAGGATGGATCTCTCCACCAATGGTCACATGCCCTTTATACCTCTTTGAAATAACAAAAGTCTTGCAGACTTCCTTATAATCCAGCCCCCAGAACTCACATAGCATCTCAATAAGAGAGTCCTTGTCTGACACAAGAATCTGGACACCATCTTCTGTCTTAACCTTGCAGATGAAATAGTCCCATAGTTCTGGGGTCTCTACAGGTAAGGCATAAACAATATGACTCTGGCCAAGTCTTCCTGCAATGGATATGACAGCCCCAATCTTTTGATTAGTTGTGGATGTAATTCCTTGTTTTGGATCAGTCAGGATGAATATCTGTCCAAAGGGGATGTTGGTCAGTTCCTGGGGAAAGGGGATGCTGCTTGTGTTCATAACTGTGGATTAGGTAGTCCAAAGGTACAAAGAACCCCCAAGGAAAGCAAATGAAACAAAAGGAGAGAAACTGGTGTCCCTCTCCTGATGAATGAATGATATGTATTATGGAAAGTATGGTCTCCAAATTGAGAATCCTGGTTCAGCTGGCACACTCACAGGACACATATGACTTGACCCTGTATTTTTCTCAAAAGGGGTAGGGGTTTTCAGCCCCAACCACCTTTATTTCAGATATTTCCAGCAACCACAACAAGTCAATTGGATGTCCAAATCAAAAACTTGCTGGTTCAGAAAGGGAGTTCATCCCAAAGTGGGATCTCACAAGCACAGGGGTTTTCATCCTCAACAGGCTCCTTCAATTCATTGAAGAACTCTTCACTTACAATCAGGTCAGACTCCTCTACATACTTGGAATGGGTCTCATCATCAATGGATCCATAATGAACCTCATAGGACAGGTCAAGCCTCTCCAAACACTTCTCCCCAATCTTCATCATCCAGGAATCCTGTTTCATATGAACCTTCCCCTTCTTGTCCATCCAGTCTGGCACCCCTCTTGGCTCAAAGGTGATGTTGAATAGCTTGTATCCATTGGCCCAGCAGTGGAGACCAGCCAGGTATCCCACATAGTCATGCACCCTGTAATAGGCCATAACACCCAGATTTTCTGGTACAACACATCCATAGATGACCTTGTAGATGTATCCCTCTTTGTTCTCTCCTGTGACCAACAACAATGGTCTTGACAACTTAACTACTGTAACATTCTTCATACTAACTATCTTTCTAATTATTAACTACTTATACTATATTTATGGGTATTTTCACTGGTATTTTCCCTTTTCAGTCCCAAAGTGATGTCCTCACCAAACAACTCCCTGGACACCTGTTCCATTATCTCCTTCACCCTCAAAGAATCTGATTCCTTGACACAGATACAGTCATGGATTGTCCAGAACTTCATGTCCAGTGGTAAGGAGTGGATACACCTCTTGATGTACTCCACCTCTTGACAGACCAGGTAGTAGGACAGCATGCTGCACCATTTCCCTTGACCAACCTTCTTCTTTCTCTTCCCCCCAGACTCATCCTCATAGTGCCTAAACAGGGGTTTGTCCTCCCTGTATTCAGGGTTTCTCTTGTACCAGTCAATCTTCTTGAATATGGCTGGCTCATCCTTCTTCAAGAACCCATTCAGCCTTTTCTGGAAGGACAGGTACTGACCATCATTCTTCCAGTTCCCCTTGGTGGGTATGTGCTCACCCTGGTGGTCCTTCTCCAAGTCAGGCTGGTAACAACTGTACAGATACCTCATCACCATTCTCTTGATGGTCTTCCTCTCCTCCTCTGTAATTGTATGCTGGGGGTTGCTGTATGTGTTTGTCTTCTCTGCAATCCACTCATAGAAATGTCCATCCAGGCACTGTCTCAACCACTCACTCATCACCCCTGTCTCCCTGAACATCAGAATCCCCAGAAGGGTGGGTTGTGCATTGGAAACATCCACTTCTGTAATCAACTCACCATCCAGCCTCAGATACTTGTGCCTGTGCTCACTCTTCATGTTGGTCATGGGGGAATAGAACCTGCCAGCATACCCCTTCCTTCCATCAGTCCTTACACTGTCATCCAGACACCCCCCAATGATACCACAGGAAAGGTCTCTCAACTTCTGGAAGGAAATCCAGGTCTTCTTAATGGTGTCCTGTTCCTCCTCTGACAGGTTGTAGTAGTATTGGTACTCATTGTAGTTGAACATCCACCTTGATGATTGTTCCAGACCTTCCTTCACCACCTGGACAGACCTTATTGACTCATACTGTCTTTCAGCCAGCCAGTCAGGGTGCTGTGTCCAGGAGATTCTGTCTGGATCATCTCCCTCTTCATCAAAGGATACTGTGGATGTGTTGGTCATTTCCCATTCTGGCATCCCAATATCAGACAATGAACTGGTGAAATATGCACATCCCCAGTCCAGTAGCTTCTCCCTGTCCATGAGATAATGGTTTCCATGGTTGTTATGACCACCATCCTTGTAACTGTAAGGTAAATCCAGTTTCTTGATGTAACCCAGCATGGCCAGCACCAGGAGAATCTGGGCAGGAAAGTCATCACTTGTGCATCTCTCCCTCCTGAACATCTTCTTGAATATCTTCTTGAACTGGTGATAGGAACTGTCCCCAAGATGGGGCCTGGATGTCATATAACCAACAACCACATAGAACCACCTCTTGAACTCATCCCTGTTACTTCTCTGATGAACACTGCTGTAAATGGACTCCAACTCAACTATCTTCCCAGGTTTCTTCTTTGGGAACAACCACTGGTAGTTCCTGCAACAATCAAGTCTCTCTTCAACAGACATCAGGGACAACTCAATGTCTTTCTCAATCCATTCTTTCCAAATCCTGCTGACCACAGGATTGTCTTCCAATAAAACTTCCATACAATCATATCTTTCATTCAATATTGAGAGCCTGGTTCCCAGGCCAGGCTGTTCCTGGAAGACCTTCCAGGAACAGACCTGCAGAATCAGATGTTTGACCTCAGTTACCTCTCAATGTATTTATCTCATCTCTTCTTTGAGTCTCTCACAGGAGAATCTTCTTTTCATTATCTTTCAATTATAACCTAACAAACTCCCCTGATACCCCTAATCCAGGGTGGAGAGATAGTAGTGAAGGTCATCCCCTTTGAGTGTTTCCAAGGCATATCCATCTGTCTCCTTCCACAGTTGATCATAGGTAAGACCAATGGTGTCATCCACCCCATACCACAGGAATATCTTGATGTTCAGAACCAAGACCAGTTCTGTCAGGAACTTCAAGTTGTCCTTCCACTGGTCAAACACCTCCTTGTAGTGTTCCTTTACACCCTCTGCCCCTTGGTCCTCTGCAATTGAGAACTCCTCCCAGAAGGTACTCTCAAACTTGTAGTCCAGCATCTTCTCCAATGCCAGCTTCTCCAATAGAATCTTTGATACTGTTTTAGTCATTTCCCTGAAAATCAATAGTATTACATCTGGTCAGGTTGAACTCCTGCCCCATCTTATCCCAGGCTGAAACCCTTGGATACTCTAAATATAACAAATGTGGGAGGGGAGCCTGTTCTGGGCAGAAAGGGGTTTTTGAACACAGGCCAGGACTGCGACGGCGATCACGATCGCAAGGTCTGACAGTGTGCCTGTCGATTTGTCTAATCTATTGATATATGGCCACTTCCGGCGCAATAGCTGTATCAAGGTAAGGTGACAGATAAACCTGACAGTTATGAAATACATCATCCATTACAAAGAGTATGGGAGGGAATGGAGTTCCACTTCCTATACATGCCAGAGAGAAGTTACCAGAGAGTATCTTATTGACTTCTTTGGACTTGAAGAGTGTGAAGACTTCTACATTGAAGAAGAGGACAACAACTAAACACCACCACCTATGGACAAAGAAGAAAAAAGGTTCTGGGCAGCTGCCTTAATCCTGGCTGGGATGAGTGCTAACTACCACCACAACCTCATACCATCCCCTTATTGGACAACTGGTGCAATTGAACTTGCTGATGAACTCCTCAAAGACCTTTCAAAGACTTCTGTTGAGAAGGAGAAAGTATCAGAATAATGGAAATGGGGAAAAGTATCAAAATAATCTTGTGAAACACTTTTGACACACCCTTCCCCCTATATCAAAATGATCTAAAAGATTAAACTGTATGGAAGAGCCTATTAAGGTCTGTCTATATTGTAGGGTGAGCACCTCACAGCAGGACTTCACTTCACAATTGACTTGTTTAAGACAATACAGTAAGGAGCACCACTACCAGGTGGTCAAGGAATACACAGAGAAGATCAGTGGAGCCAAGAAGGTGGCTGAGAGACAGGCTCTGTCTGAACTCCTGGAAGATGTGGAGAAGAACCAGGTCAAGAAGATACTGGTCTTTGAGTGCAGCAGGTTGTCCAGGAGAGCTCTGGACTTCCTCTCCATCATTGAACAGCTGAATGAGAAGGGGGTATCTGTCTTCTTCTACCAGAATGGACTTGAAACCCTCCTTCCTGATGGGAAGGTCAATCCAATTGCCAGCCTTGTATTGGGAATAATGTCCCAGTTCAATTCTATGGAGAGAACTCTCATAAGGGACAGAATGGCCAATGGGTACAGGCATTTCAGAGAGGTTGAAGGAGGTAAGGTGGGAAGGAAGACTGGATACAGGAAGACCAACTACCAGGAGGAGTATTCCAAGGAAATCTCCCTTTTGAAGAAGGGTGTCTCTTTGAGGGACTGTATGGCTCTCACTGGGACAAGCATCAACACTTTGAGGAAACTGAAATCAATGTTTGTGAGTTGATATGGGAAGACCAAGGATGACCAGGAAAGACTACCTGGTGAAGTACTGGCAGGTAGTCTTTGACTTGAAGTATATGAAGATGTCTTTAAGAAGGATTGCCAGGGATGAGAAAGTGGGACTTAGCACTGTGATGAGGATTAAGAAGAAGTTTGGACTGTAAAAAATATAGGCCTTCCAGGGCACTGTGGGGCACATTTTGAAAAAAAGTTTGTCTTTGACCTCATTTTGACCTCTGAAAAAAATCTTTTTTTGTTATCTGTTTATATAGAAAAAGTTCTCCACTCTGGGGACTTTGAATATAACCTGATAACATATGATGAAGAGTTTAAAAATGGATGACACCATTAGAATTGGTGTCTATGAAGGTGAGACAGTCAAGGACTGTATCAGAAAGTATGGAAGAAAGTCCATCCTGGAAATCTTGAAGTACTATGACTTGGATGAGAAGATACTCATTGAGTATCATTACAGGTCATTGGAACCCCACAAGGACAATCCAGAAGTGGACAAGAAAGAACAGGATTGGGTCCAGGAACTATTGGATACTCCCATACCTGTGGGAGAGACCTTTGTGACAACCACCACCCAGGATGAAGATGAAGAGACTTTGGACTTGTATCAGGAGTATGAGAATGAGATGGACTGTTATGACAACCCAGAAGATGATGATGAGTTTGGACCTCTCTGGGGACCTGGGAATAATTACAAACCCTGGATTTATGGAAGATAAGAGTTTAATAATGAATGATGTGAGTATGAGAAAAAAATCATTGACTAAAAACAAGGTCCATAAACAGTTGGTTTCTTTGGATTTACAGAAACCATTGACACCACCCATTGGAAAGGAAGAAAAGGAAATGGATGAGGATGTAGAGTTTGAACTACTTCATAGAGAAAGGTCACAGAAGTATTGTGAGATTTTCAAGACAGTGAAAGATTGTGGAAGGAAAGCTGTCCTTGAACTACACTATGAACTGGGGTATAATGCACAAGATATCCTTGACCTGTTGAAAGAAGGTCAGATACTTCCTGGTCATTTTGTTGAAGAATGGGAAGACAACTATCCAAACTGGTATCAACCTGAACATGAAATGATATGGGAAGAGTTTTTTGTAGGAGTCAGGGAAGGTTTATGTAAGTTGATAATGGAGGGTAAGTTATTTTAAATCAATCTGATATGATAAATGAAACAAGTATGGGGTTTTAAACCAGGAATATATGATGAGTTTAATGTTTTAATTACTAACACAATACTGATATGCAGACAATCAATTTTAATGACAAGAATGTCTCTGTAACTATGACCTATGATGACTTACAGAGAATGATGAAGGAGTGTGTCATCACCACTATGAGAGAGATGGACAATGTGAAGAAGAAGGAAGAGAACCAGAAATGGTTTGACACCACTCAAACTGCCAAGATGTTTGGGGTTCATGTCTCCACCATTTGCAGGTGGAAACACTCTGGGTACCTCACTTCCAGAACTATTGGTGGAAGAGACTTCTTTTCAAGAGAAGAGATCACCCACCTCCTTACTATGAAACAGAATGGGACACAGTTATGAGTACAATCAATTTTGAGTTGTCCAAGAAGGTGGATGAGACCAAGAAGGCACAGATACTTGTCAGGGTGTCTGTGTCCAGGTCATTCAGGGTAGGTGGAAAGACCAGAATCTTTATCTCTCCCAAGGATTGGGATGAGAAGAGACAGTCTTTGAGAAGGACTTCCAAAACTGAAAAGGTTGAGAAACAGAAGGAAGTGGAAGAGAAAAGAACTCTTCTCAACAATCTTCAAGAACATATCTCCAAGGTTATCATTGATACCCAAGACTTGGAGAAGATGAAGACCAAAGAACAGAAACAGGACTGGATTGACTATGTGATTTCTTGTTTCTATGACCCTTGTGTTAAACTGGTAAAGGAGAAGAACCTCACCTTTGATGAGTTTGCCAAGGTGTATGAAGAGGTCAGGAGTAAGGAAGAACATTGGAAACTCTCCACAAAGAAACACTTCAACAAGAAGAAGGCATGGGAACACACTTCCTATGATAAGTTGTGTGCAGTCCAGACACAGGTGAGGAAGATGAACCCAAACCTGTTGATGGACAACATTACAGGTTCAACACTGGATGAATACCAGAACTTTCTCATAAAAGAAGGATATAAGAACAATACCATTGACAATCATTTGAGTTACTTCAAACAGATACTCAAATGGGCATATGAGAAAGGGTACCTGAAACATGGGGATGATGTCCTGAAACACAAGACCCCCAAACTGGAAATGTCCAAACCCAAGGCAGTCAATTTCCTGAAATGGGAAGAGTTTGAACAGTTGTATAACTACAAGTTCAGTGAAGGGGAAGAACACCTTGAACTGACCAGGGACAGGTTCTGTTTTGCCTGTGTCACTTCTTTGAGACACAGTGATATGGAGATATTGAAGAAGGCAGACTTTGATGACTATGATGATCCAACTTCCTTCTCCTTTGTGAGTAAGAAGACCCATGACAGTCTGACCATCTTCCTGAACAAGTACAGCAGGGAGTTGTACTTGAAATACAGAGATTACCCAACCAGGGATGGTCTGATGTTTCCACCCAAGTCTCTTGATAAGATGAATAAAAACCTGAAGGTCATTGCAGAGAGGTTGGGATTCACCAGGAATATCACCAAGATGCAGTTCTCTGGGAAGGACAGGATTGATGAGACCAACAGGTTATGTGATGTCATAGCCACTCACACTGCAAGAAGAACCTTTGTGGTTCATGCTCTTGAAATGGGATGGTCACCACAACTGGTGATGTCTTACACTGGACATGAAGATTATGACTCTATGAAACCATACATTGCCCTGACTGACAAGACCAGGAAGAAGATGATGGAAACAAACTTCTGATGATATGGACAAGACGTGTTGAAAGGGAAATGGCTCCAAAGCTGTTTCCCTTTTATTGTGTCCCTATTAAGAGGTCATATGAGGGAAAAGTCCTTGTTGTGGAATATAATTGTAATTAGACATGAGAGATTATAACACCCAAAAGGACTAATCCCAGAATTACAAGAATCCACACCCATCCTCCTGATAGAATAAACCCAATTATAACTTCAAACCACTGAACAACAAGAACAATTAAGCCAATGATGCCAATAATAGCAGCTATTATTTTAATAACTCCCTCCATATTATATTCTATTAGGCCTGTGTACTCTTCAACAACTCATATTTACAACAACCAAATATAAAGAAACAATGAAAAACACACAAATGTATTATGATTATGGCCCCACTATTTTGTCAGAAAGAAGAAGTCATCTATTGGCAATTGAGAAGATTTGGTGCATTTTTGGTGCATTTTTTTGGACCCCAAAAACAAGAAAAACCCCCTCTGAATGTGTTCAGAAGGGGTTTTTGGATTTTGATTTGTGGAGATAGTCGGAATCGTATCGACACTGCATTCAGCCCTACAGGCCTCTACAAATCACTATTCTACGCTGAAGAAATGCAGGTATAGGTATTGGATATTACCTAAATTTGTTACATTTTTGTAGAAGAATAATAGACAGAGTGTAACAAATGATCCTGAAAAGGCACATCGCTTTCAAGTTACGTCCGTACGGAAAACAACGGACGGTTTATCAGATTCAACTGCATGTCACGTATGACTGCAATAGGGTCATTCTCTCAACAGGTTGTCAGGTCACGTCTCTTGAGGCTTGGGATCCCCAGAATCAATGGGTTGTTTCTGGATATAAGGGGCCAAAGGGAGAGACTGACGTAGAAATGAATAACACCTTGAGGAAAATGAAGGACCAGATGGACACGGCCTTCAAGTATTTTGAGGTGAATGAGGAGAGACCAACATTATCTCAAGTTGTCGAGCGCTATCACAGAAAAATGGATGGGATAGAGCCACAAAAGAAGAAAGACAAAGAGACGGAAAAGAAAGATCGCCCGAAAAAGAATCCTGGGCTATTGGATGTTTACCAGATGTTTGTCACTGAATGCGGCGAGAAGAATGCCTGGACCATTGCAACATTCAAGAAGATGGCCACCCTTAAGGAAGACCTCCTTTCTTTCAAGAAGAATGTCTCGTTCTCTGATCTGGACGAGAAGGGGCTAACAGCATTCGTTCATTACCTTAGGGAGAAGAAAGTCCTTAATTCTCCCCGCAAGAAGAAGGGAGATCGGGACAAGTACGATGATGAAGATGTCATCGGCCTCAGGAATTCCACCATTCAGAAGAAACTGGGATTCTTGAAATGGTTCCTGAAATGGGCTACTGATCATGGTTACAACACCAATCTTGCCTATAAGACCTTCCGTCCCACCTTGAAGACCACCCAGAAAAAGGTCATCTATCTCTCCAAGTCGGAACTCGAGCGCCTGAGGCAACTGGAAATCCCAGTTGGCGTATCTAGCCTCGAAGCCGTCCGGGATGTATTCCTTTTCTGCTGCTTCTCCGGGTTGCGTCATTCCGATGTGTATAATCTCCGAAAGAATGATATAAAGGATGACCACATCGAAGTTACGACAATCAAAACAGGAGACAGTATTTCAATCGAATTGAACAACGTCACACGCGAAATCCTTCATAAATACAAGGATTATCCCTTTACCGACAACCGTGTTCTCCCTGTAATCCAAAACCAACCGATGAACAGGCACCTGAAGGATCTCTGTAAACTTGCGGGTATCAACGAGCAAATCCGAGTTACAACTTACAAGGGGAACCAGCGGAAAGACGAAATCAAGGAAAAGTGGGAACTCGTCGGTACACATACCGGTAGACGTACCTTCATCGTGAATTGTCTGTCCCTTGGTATTCCACCCAATGTCGTCATGAAATGGACCGGCCACTCGGACTACAAGGCCATGAAGCCCTATATCGACATTGTGGACAGCATTAAGGCAAGCGAAATGACAAAACTCGATAATTTATTAACCGTCAAGTGATTATGGAAAAGCTAATCAATGAGATTGTCTCGTGGTTAAACACGTCAAGTAAGACCGACAAGAGGTTGTCTACAGCATATACTGGAATTGTTCTCTCAATTCTTTTCTTTACAGCTTTCTACGTCTGTATCCGGGGGCTGCTCAAAATGTCAGAGCACCTTTCTCCACAAGGCCAAGAAGTCGTGTCAGTCTTGTGTCTGCTTATGCTATTTGCCGCCATATTCGCCGCATTCTTCTACTTGGTCAAATACATGGCGTTATTGCTAATCACAATATCCCAGTATGGTCTAACTCCCTCCTTTAAGAATCGAGAAGACTCCATCGAAGCCATCATGACTAGCGAGGTCGACGATAAGACAAGAATGCATAAAGAGATCGTTGCTTATCTTAAAGAATGCTCAACCCCGCGGCATTTCGCAGCATTATACATTTGGCTTAACGAGAATCAACTGTTAGATTCACCTGATCAGAAACAATTCTTGACAGCTCTTCAGACAGACTTCCCGGGCACGGAGTCTTCCGATACCTCAAAGCAAGTACAGGTCCCGTCCCCTTCGTCGTTCAGTGAGTTTAAGACCAAACTGGAGAAAGATGACAGAAAGGATTACAGGGAAAGTGGATTCAACAGATTGTTTGAAAAGAGATTTCGCCGTTTCATGAAGGACTAAAAGCGCTATTTCTCGGTTGACCATAATACGAATTATAACGAATTTAGGCGAATTATAACGAATTATAACGAACCTCAATTTTGTTCCTAAAACGCTGTTGCACAATGCGTTACAAAGGCTTACCTTTGCACCAGAGCGACTAATTCGCCCTGGTTTTTTTATGGCAAACAACAACATCAACGAACTCATGAAATTACCGATCTGGCAGATGACCGGAGAGGAGCAGTATCGGATCATCCAGTATGCGCTCGGGAACGGCGCCTCGCGCGGTGAAGAGAACGCGACTATGATGCCGATGGATATGCCTTTCGCCCCCAAGCACACCCGTATAGCGGGCGTCCATGCACTTGCCCTTTATTTGGAGTGCTGCGACAGTCTGGTTTACAAACTTCGGCGTGAAGGCGTCCTGGATGAGGCTATTATTTCGCGTATCGGCAAAAAAATCGTTTTCGACGGAGAGATCGCACGCCGATGTGCAAACAAGTACCAGGAACAACAGCGTACCCTGCGTTCTGATAACAGATAATTCCAAGTACGATGGCAGGGAACATCATCATTATTGAGCCGCACTACAACTTCCAGAAAGTTGCAAAGGACGTCATCCTCAACAAGGAGATAGATGTCCTTACACTCGGCGTGTATGTGAGAGTCCTTTGCCTTGGGAAGAAATGGAAACTGAATGTCAGAGGCCTCGCATCTACGTTAGGGATATCAGCGGATAAAATCAGGGCAGCTTTCGCCGCCCTTGAGAAAACCGGTTATCTCAAAAGGACCCGAACCCATGACAAGAATGGGAAGTTCTGCGGCTGGGACTATGCAATCGGTTACGAACCGATTACCGACATAGCCAAAACACCGACGTCGGTAAATCCCGACGACGGGGGAAAACCGATGTCGGAGAAAAGAGGGGGTATAAATAGAGATGTTATATCCCAAAAAGAAGATTTCGAGTCAAAAGAGAAGATAGAGGAATTCTCTCCTCCTTCCCTGTCTGAGGTTAAGGAATATGTCCGCTCTCGCGGATGGACGGATCCGGAAGGATTCGCCGACCACTATCTTTCCCATCACCAGCAAAGCGGATGGCGCAGGAAGGATGGCAGGCCTATAACCAGCTGGAAACTGAACGTCCTTTCGTGGGAGCAGTTTAACAAAGACAGGGTCTTTGCTAAGCCTCAAAATGACAACGGACCGACACAGCATCAAATGAGCGAGGAGGAATTCAGGGAGTTCTTAATCCATTAACCATTATGAAAAAGCCTCAATACGAAATTCTAGACATTCCTTTCCCGGAGACGGCGGCCTTGGAGCGACAAGTGATAGCCGATGTAATCCAGTCTCCGGACATGATGGGCGACGTTCTTCCGCTCATCCACATAGACTTTTTCACGAATACTGAGCGACGTGGTATTTGGGAACTGTTGACTGACCACTACAACAAGGGTCTTTCCTTCGACATGCAAACCATCACGGCGGAAATAGGAAAACCTTTTATTGACGAGATTCTCCCCCATCTTCCCGATGCCGGCGGATCCATCAGTGTGATTCAGCACACGAACCTTCTTCGGACTGGAGCGGCAAGGCGCCGCGCCTATTGTGCTTCCCTTGACTTTCTCCAGAACGCCGTGAATCCCAAAACCACAGAAGAAGACATCCTTTCAAGCATCGAAGGCTTCTCCCGGACGGTCGAAGGAGAAGCCCCCCTGCTGTCCGAAGTCAAACTCGCCCAGGGAATCAAGGAGGTCAAGGAGGAAGCCCAAAGGATAGAATCCCTCAAAGAACAGGGCAAGACCATCCGCATCTCAACGGGTTTCAATTACCTGGACGACTGCCTTAACAAGGGCTTCAAGCCCGGTCAGCTCATCGTTCTCGCCGCCCGCCCTTCTGTCGGCAAGACGGCCGTTATGCTCCAGATGGCAAAGACCGCCGCCCGTTCCGACAACCCCGTAATTCTCTTCTCCCTTGAAATGACCTGCCCTGAACTTTGTGAGCGACTCTTATTCTCCACGGGAAAGGTGTCACCTTTCAAGATGGCCAACGGAGAAGTCGAATGGCAGGCATTTTTGGAAGCCGAGAATGAACTCCGTCCGTTACCTATCTTCATCAACGACTTCTCGAGATCGCTGGACGAAATCGTGAGTCGCCTGACCCGAGCGGTAAAACAAGGGCGCTGCAAGATTGCCTTCATTGACTACCTCGGCCTGATCCAGGACACACTGAACCCTGGCTATAACAAACTATACCAGATCATCGCAAAAATCACAGGGGACCTCAAGGCAGCTGCCAAGCGACTCGGTATCCCCATCGTGTTGTTATGCCAACTTAACCGTGACCAGGCGCGCGAAAAAAGGGCGCCCGAACTCTTTGACCTGAGAGACTCCGGATCCATCGAACAGGATGCTGATGTAGTCATCATGCTGGAGCCGCGCTATGAAGAAGGCCGCATTTTCGCCTGGCTTCGGAAGAACCGGAACGGCAAGCGTGATCTAGCTTTTGTACTGGTTCCAAATAAGACCTACTCGGCCTTTGAGGAGGGACTTCCGGTACACGAACTCCGCACCCCCTGCAGCATCTCCGAATCCGGCAATGATGATTCATCCGACTAATCGAATCAACCATATTGCATGTAAGATTTGTCCGTTATTTAAGGGAGCGAGAGGGAATGGCACAAAGTACCATTCTTCTCGCCCTTCCGGGAGCCCAAAAACAGCGCTGCGCTACCTTAGAACCACGATTTGACACCATTATAAAATGCTTATATCATGAAAAAGACCAAGAAAGACCAGAAACCCACGACCATATCGGCCGACCCGAGCGTTCGGGATGCCCT
>JAEEGK010003231.1_pt1 | contig 40699 bp, 45 predicted proteins | sample 8958771 | NCBI WGS metagenome assembly JAEEGK01 (sample SAMN16246547, study PRJNA631951) | gut metagenome | biome: gut microbiome; feature: rumen; material: SC-attached | host: Bos | place: Iran: Karaj | collected 2018-10
TCAACCTCCCCTACCAAAATTTGGGTTTCTCGCTTGTGGGGTTTACCAAACGTTTCATATCGGCGTTTCCGCTTGTTCGTCTCTGTGGCACCTTAGGGAACATCATCATGACCGAAGTTTTAGACTAGTTCCGCCGTCACGTACTCCTACGTGCCTAGCGTTATTTTTTCCGCTAGCGCAATCACTACAGACATCACAGCCTGTGCGAGCATGGACTTTCCTCTAGCAATGCTAGCAATTATCCGGGTCGGAAAGTGCTTTTTTAAGATTTATGCCCTTTCTATGAAGGACTCTTTCGTAAGCTGCAACTTTGTTGACTAATGTATAGTTGTCATCAGTTACATTACTTACTCTCTTTAGGGCATCATACTTCTTTTGTAAAGTAGCCATTTGAACTGTTACTCTCTCAAAATCCTCTTTGAGTTTATCGTATTGCCCTTTTTGTTGTTCAACCTTACTAGCGATTTCATTAATAGCGTTATTAAGGGTTTCATAATCTTTGATTATCTTATCTAAAACTTGATCCACCTCTAATGGATTGTAACCCTTTTGGTTTGGACTAAACTTAATGTTTAGTAAACTCTTGCTGTCGTAATTTAATTTGTTCGCCATAAGAATGCTTTTTAATTATAATTAAAGTAAGCAATAACTTCAAATTGTTTTTCAAAAACAAAATAGAATTGCTATAATAATCGGCGTTATGCAAGCTTTAGAAAAGATTTTAAAAGGAAGAAAATCACTCTGCTTTATAGACTTAGAAGGCACTCAATTTTCGCATGAAATGATTGCTATTGGGGCAGTCAAAGTTGATGTTAGAAGAGATGGATCTGTAAAGAAAATCCACAAAGGCTATTATACTTTGGTAAAACCAAAATCTCGTATTGGTAAAGTAGTTACTGATTTAACAGGCATTACTGAAAAAGACGTTAAGGAGAACGGCGTCCCATTTAGAGTTGTCATGAGAGATTTAAAGAAGTATATGGGTTCTTATTTTTCAAAATGTTTGTTTGTCGCGTTCGGAAATCACGACTTCCGCATTATGGCTCAATCACTTGCTCATAACCTTGACGTTAATAAAGAAGACGTAGAAACAGTTATTAAACATCAATTCGATTTAGCAGAGTTTTTGAGCACATATGTTAAAGATGAAAACAACAACAATTTGTCTTTAGCAAACTTCCTTAAAGTTTTTAATATCGATTTTAAAGGGACTCAGCATAATGCATTAGCAGATACACTTAATCTTGTGTATCTTTATGATGCCTTCCTCAAAAACACAGAAATAGTAGTCAATGAATACCGCAAAACATTGGGCATGTATCGACATCTTCCTGAACCTATTCATATGGCTATTGAAAAATTATCCAAACAAGAAAACGTTTCAGCTGAAGAATTCGAATCATATGTCAGAGAATCTCTGAAGTAATGATTAAGTATTCAAACGGACAGAAATTTAACAAAATATCATCAAAATCTACGAGAAAACCGAGGAAACTTGGTACTTTTTCACACGGAAACCGAGGAATGAATTTAGAAGAAGACATTAATTTGAGTAACGATTTTTATAGATCAAATGGATTGTGTTTGATTACTAAAAGACCAACTCCAATTAATGTTGTGAAGGTTGATTATTCAAAAGGAGCAATAATCACAAATGCTTATTTTGAGAAACAATCAACAACTGATTATAACGGAGTTTACAAAGGACGATATATAGACTTTGAAGCGAAGTCGACGTTAAAATTAACGTCGTTTCCTCTTGCAAACATCTCAAGTCACCAAATTGAACATTTAAAACAGGTTTTAAAACATGGTGGCATAGCCTTCTTTATAATTGAGTTTGCTAAGCTAGATCAAGTGTTCCTTTTAGATGCATCTTATGTGATTGATTTTTATGAAAACGGCAACCGAAAATCTATCCCTTACAAAGATGTTCAAGCACATGGTTTTGAAATAAAAAAAGGCTTAACGCCTCGATTAAATTATTTAGATGTTATCGACAAAATCTACGTAAATTCCTAATGATTTTTGCAAAATTCTTTCAATTTGCAATTAGCGCATTCAGGAGAAAGTGCCTTGCAAAAATAACGGCCAAACCAAATGATTTGATGATTAGTTTTAACGACTCTTTCTGAAGGTATAATTGACATATATTTTTGTTCAATTTTCTCAACAGAATCTTTTTCATCAGCAATACCTAAACGTTTGGCAACTCTTTGCATATGAGTGTCAACTGCTAAAAGTGGAACATTAAAAAGTTCACCTAAAACGCAATTCTTGGTTTTATTGCCAACACCAGGCATAGCAATTAATGCTTCTGGATCGTTTGGAACTTTACCACCATATTGCTTAACTAAAATTTGAGCAATCTTAATTACATTTTTTGCTTTTACTTGATACATACCAAGATGACGAATTATAAATTCGACATCACCTAAATCAGCATTAGCAAGTTCTTCAACTGTTTTGTATTTTTTAAATAAAATAGCAGTCGCTTGATTAACAGACTTATCAGTTGTCTGAGCCGAAAGCATGACTGCTATTAAAAATTCGTAATCTTTAGAATATACTAACTCGCAATGTGCATTAGGATATTTTTCATCCAAATATGAGAATAATAATTCAGGTTTAATCATCAATCCACTTTGCCTTTGCGATTTTAAGAGTTTCCTCTATATTTTTGTCCCATTTATCATTGACACTAGAAACACCTGTTTTTTCGATGTCATCTCTTTTACGCCATTTTACTAATAGTTCATCGATTGATTTGAATGTTTTCTTTCCTTTGGAAAGACATTCACGCATTGCATCAATAATTTCATCGGCCTTATAACCTGATGCAAGCCAATCATTAATTGATTGCTTTTCAAATGGAGAAAGTTCAGGTTTAAATTCTGCAACAAATGCTTTTTGAACTTTATCAATTTCAGAAGCTTTTTCTTTGTTGTTACGTTCTTCTAAATCTTGAGCCATCTCTTCTTGGAAGAGCTTGAATAATTTTTTATTAAGAGGTTTCAAAGAAACCTTAATCTTTTTACCAGTATCAAATTGGAGCAATCCTCTTTCAATAAGTGCAACAAATATTTTGTCGATTTCTTTAACGTCAAGATTCATCTTCATTGCAAGTAAATCTGGAGTAACTAAAGTGTTCTTTTGCTGAAGTAATTGTTGTATCAACAAAAGAACACAAAGCTCGTTTTCAGAGAGTCTGAGTTTCTTATAATGCTCGATAAGTAAATATCGATAGTCAATTGCGTCCATCTGTGAGTTTGACATATGTGAGAGTATTTTATATTAATTTAACAAATAATTAAATATATTATTTAACCTATTTGCTTTTTCTTTCTTCTTCTTTAATTTTATCTGGATTAAGTTTTTCCAATAAATATGAGAGTTTTTCCATAGCTTTTGCAGTTTCAATCTCAATTTCAAAGCCAAGTTTTGCTGCAAATCTTTTTGCACGGAGAATACGTAACGGATCTTCTTTAATACGTTTTTCTGGGTCACCAATAAATCTGATGAGTTGTTTTTTAATGTCTTCTACACCACCAGCTGGATCATAAATATTTCCATCTATATCTTTATAAATAGCATTGATAGTGAAATCTCTTCTTAAATAATCTTCATTTAAAGAATTAACGAATCTAATCTTTGTTGGGTGGCGGAAATCATCATATTTTTCTTCAACTCTAAAAGTAGTAATTTCAGCTCTACCGTGCTCGCCTTTGTATTTTATACAACCGTACTTAGCGAATGTATCGTTTGCATTTGGTAAAAACTTCATCATTTCTTCTGGAGTCGCGTTAGTCGCAAAATCAAAGTCAAAAACATCTAAACCTAAAATTTCATCGCGAACACTTCCACCTACTTCGAAAATAGAGAAGCCGTTCTCTTTGAATGTTTTATCTAGAAATTTGAATAACTCGTTTTGCATATTTAATTAAAAAGTGCTCTTATAGAGCACCTTATATTTATTTATTAAGTTTTGCTTTAAGTGACTTTGAAGGTCTAAATCCCGCTGTATTGTTAGCAGGAATTACGATTGGTGCTCCACTTGAAGGATTTGTTCCTTTTCTTGGGAGTCTTTCTTTTTTATAGAAGACACCAAAATTTGATATTTTAACTTCTTCACCTTTAATAATTTTTTGTTCAATAAGTTCTAATACATCATCGACAATCATTTCTACATCTTGCTTTGGATAATCAGTTTTTTCAGAAACAGCAAGAACTAATTCAGCTTTATTCATTTACGTTCTCCTAAAGTAAAGTAGCAATATATTAGCAAAATAATTTTTCTTAGTAAACTAAACTCTTTCTCTAAGTACAATTTCGAGAGGAGTTCCATCTAAATTAAATGAATCTCTTAACCTATTCTCTATATATCTTAAATAAGAGAAATGAGCGTACCTTGGTTTGTTTACAAATAAGACAAATGTTGGAGGGCAACTATTAGCCTGATTTACAAAGTAAATCTTTAGTCTTCCCCCATTAAAATCTGGGGCTTCATTCATCATTTGAGCATCTTGCACCACTTGGTTAAGTAATGAAGTTGAAATATGAGTATCATAAGCCTTATGAACCATATTGATTTTATCGAAAATATTATCAACCTTTGATGTTGTTTTTGCCGATACAAATACAATTGGAGCATATTCTAAGAATTGGAATTGTTTTCTAATTTCCTTTTCAAAATTACTTTGAGTATTTTGCTCTTTCTTAATTAAATCCCATTTATTAACGACAATGATAATTGCCTTTTTCTTCTCAATAGCATAGCTAACAACATGTTTATCTTGTTCAATAATTCCCTCATTAGCATCGATAACTAGTAAGACAATTTCGCTTCTATCAACTGCCGCTAAAGCTCTTAACATGGAATATTTATCAACAGATTCATAAATTTTTCCGCGTTTCTTTAAACCTGCAGTATCAATAACGACATAATCTTGTCCGTCTCTAGTAAGTTTAGTGTCAATTGAATCTCTTGTTGTTCCAACAATATCAGAAACAATGACTCTTTCTTTTCTTAAAATTGCATTAACAAGAGAAGATTTTCCAACGTTTGGTCTACCAATAATTGAAAAGGTAATCGCATCATCATATTGAACTTCTTCTACCTTTGGTAGAACTTTGATGATTTTGTCTAAAACATCACCAATTCCAATGCCGTGTTCACCAGAAACTGCAATTGGTTCTCCTAAGCCTAATGAGTAAAACTCACCAAGCCCTAAAAGCATGTCTTGATTATCAATTTTATTAACCGCTAAAATGACAGGTTTATTAGTTTTGAATAGCATTTTTGCGATGAATCTATCATCTTTCGAAATACCTTTTTTACCATCAGCAACAAAAATGATGACATCAGCTTCATCGATTGCCAATTGGGTTTGAACTCTAATTTGTTCTTGGAATGGTCTATCTGCAATTTCAATTCCGCCTGTATCAACAAGTCTAAAACTACGATCTAACCATTCTGCTGTTTCATATAAACGGTCTCTTGTTACACCAGGTTGATCGTCTACAATTGCACGTCTACGCCCAACGATACGGTTAAAAATCGTAGATTTCCCTACATTTGGGCTACCAACAATTGCGACGACTCCTAAACCCATTAAACTCCAACCTTTTCTTTAATAATATCTAAAACTGCTTGAACTGATTCTTCGATCGTCATCAAAGATGTATCTAACTCAATTGAATCTTCCGCTGGTTTAAGTGGAGCAAATGCTCTACTTGAATCGATTCTGTCACGTTTTTCAACGTCTGCGACAATGTCTTCAAATGTACAAGGAATACCTTTTTCTTGGTTTTCAAGGTATCTACGTTTTGCTCTTTCTTCAACGGAGGCAATTTGATAAATTTTTACATCAGCATTTGGTAGAACATAAGTTCCGATGTCTCTACCATCCATAACAACAGAGACTTTTTCGGCCATTTTTCTTTGTTGATCAACCATTGCTAAACGAATGTCCTTATAGGAGGCAATATAAGATACGTTACCAGAAACTCTTGGTTCACGAATTTCTCTGGTAACATCTTTCCCGGAACACATAACTTTTCCATCTGGGAAAAGTGTAATTTCAACTTCTGGAATTAACTTAACGCATTCAGCTTCGTTTTCACAATCAACGCCTTTTCTTAAGCAATATTCAGTAAAAGCTCGATACATAGCACCTGTATCGATATAGGTATAGCCTAATTTCTTCGCGACAGCCTTTGAAACGGTTGATTTTCCTGCTGCAGCTGGACCATCAATTGCAATAACAACTTTCTTCATTTTCTTACCTCCAAGTTAGTATTCCAGTTATAACTAATCCTATTACTAGAATTGCTATTATACCAAAAGCAATTAAATAATAAAATATTTCATATTTTGTAAGGTTAATTAATCTTCTTCTTTTAAACTTAACATCACCGGTATCAAATGTATCAGAAACCGCCATTACTTCTTCGAAATTAAGTTTATTTCCAACTCTTGAATTATGAACTTTATCAACTTGTTTAGCGACTTCTCGTTTCTCGCTAAAAGTCTCAAATTTCATGTTTGAGATTTCTTGACGATAACGACGATATTTTTCTACACGAGTCATATTGAACCTTAATGGTGATATGTTAACACATAAAAGCATTAACTATAAATAATTTTACGTGTTATTGCTATTGAATAATAGTTTCTATATAATTATTTCAGCGGAGGAAAGTACCATGCCAAAAGTAAAAGTTAATCCAGAACTTTGCGGTTCATGCGGTCTCTGTGTTGGTGCACGCCCAGAAGTCTTCGAATTTGACGAAGATGGTCATGCAAAAGCAGTCGCAGAATGTGAAGGCGAACTCGGATTCGAATGCCCATTCGGCGCAATCGATGAAGAATAATTATATTCACAAACAAAAAGACACCCTTTGGGTGTCTTTTTTAGTTCTGTAATTTGTTATCGATAAACCTATGAACCGACTTATAGGTTAACAACGTTAACACAATAACTGCAGCATCTTTCATCGCGTTGAATGGAAGGACTGCAAGTAATCCATATGACCATCCAACATTGTTAATCTTTGGATTTGCAGCTTTACACATTCCTAATATAGCGGCTTCTGGGAATTCCATAACTTTCATATAGAATGGAATCATCACATAAATATTAGATAGTAATGAAACTGCTAACTGGAATATCGTACCTACCGATAAACCGATAAACACTCCGGCAAAATTACGTTTTTTCTTATAAATAAGGGCAGCAGGTAAAATAAATGCGGCCGAATAAATTAAATCAGAAATTTCTCCTACACCTAAAGTGCTAGTAAGTGGAAGCTTAATTATAGTCTTAATTAGTAATACTAATAATCCTGCAATTGGTCCATAAGCAAAGGATGCGATAAAGGCTGGAATCTCATCAAAATGGAATTCTAAGAATGCTGGCATAAATGGCACTGGAAATTTAATAAAAATATAAAAAATTCCAGAGAGCGCACCAAAGACTGCAACTCTAACCATTTGTTTGGTTCCAAAGTTATATTTCGCATGTTGTTTTTCTGCAAAATAAACCTTAACGAACACGAAAACAAATATAATGACTACGATTCCAAATATAAGTGTTCTGTAATTCATAAAAAAATGCCTCGTGTTCCAAGGCAAATAACATGAAATAGTTTCTTTCATCCAGACTTTACTGTCGCTTCTAGAATCTCACTAGATCAGCCGTTTGGCTCGCGGAGTTTACCGCCGGTCGGGAATCACACCCTGCCCTGAAACGTAAATAATTATATCACAATTTTATAAAGGTTGTTTAGTTATTTCTCCATAACTTCTTGGATACTTCTTTTGGGTCTTATTTTTCTTCAAAATTCCCAGGAAAACCCTACTATTTTTAGATTTTGGTAAGAAATAATCGAACTTTTTATACTCGTCGATTTGTAAACATTTGAATGCATGTTTAGCATTTAAAATCTCTTCGTCGACCCCTGTTGACTTGTATGCGATGAAGTATCCACCAACCTTAACAAGATAGAAAGTGATCTCAAGTAAAACGTTTAATTCTTTGACTGCTCGAGCGGTTACAATATCGTACTTTTCACGTGTGCCAAGTTCCTCTGAACGGCCTTGAATAATATCGACATTTTTAAGATCTAACTCTTTAACAACTTCACGTAAAAAACTAACTCGTTTCCCGTTTGATTCTAATAAAGTAATACTTAAAGTTGGTTCAACAATTGCAAGTGGAATTCCAGGAAAACCAGCGCCTGATCCAACATCTAAAAGTGTTTTATTTTTAACATCGAAAAACTTCACTAATTCAATTGAATCAATAAAGTGTTTCTCTTCAATTTCGTCTTTATCAGTAATAGCAGTAAGATTAAATTTTTCATTCCATTCTAAAAGAAGTTCTAAATACCTTTGGAATTTAGAAATTTGCTGTTTATTTAGTCCAAATTCTTCTAAAAGTTTCATTTTCCGTTTCTTTTAAGATTCAAAATAAGAATAGAAATATCTGCAGGATTAATACCAGAGATTCTGCCTGCTTGTCCAACTGTTCTTGGTCTAATTTTATCTAACTTTTGTCTGGCTTCCAACGCTAATCCATGCATGTGTAAGTAATCAATGCCTTCTGGAATCTCGTAATTTTCAAATTTAGCAAACGAATTAGCTTCTGACATCTCACGTTTAATGTAACCCTCATATTTTACTGAGATTTCTAGCTGCGCAATTCCAATATAGTCTAGTGGAATTTCTTTTATCTCAGGAACAAGGTCACATACGTTTTCATAATGGATTTCTGGGCGCTTCAAAAACTCTGTTCCGCTTACTCCAGCCTTAAGAGTTTCGAGGCCTCTACTTTCAAGATAATCATTTACTCGTTTCGATGAACCTAAGTGTATTTTTTCCAGGATTTCTCGTACTTTTTCGACATTTTTATTCTTTTTTACAAAGTTTTGATATCTTTCTTCAGAGATCAAACCAAGCTTGTATCCATATGGAGTTAAGCGTACATCTGCGTTGTCATGACGAAGCAATAATCTATATTCAGCACGAGATGATAATAAACGATATGGCTCCAATGTTCCCTTGGTAACAATATCATCAATCATAACTCCAATATAAGACTCATTGCGCTTCAAAATGAATGGTTCTTTGCCTTGAACATAAAGTGCTGCATTAATACCTGCAACTAAACCCAAACCTGCGGCTTCTTCATAGCCAGAAGTTCCACAAATTTGGCCTGCTCCATATAAGCCTTTGTACTTTTTAACTCTTAAAGTTAAGTCATATTGAGTCGGCACTAAAGCATCATATTCAATTGCATAAGCATACTTTAAGAATTCAGCATGTTCCATTCCAACAAGTGAGTGCACCATTTTTTCTTGCATTTCTTCTTCCATTGCAGTTGAGAAACCTTGTAAATAAATTGATTCTCCATTCGCAAATTCAGGTTCAAGGAAAAGCTGATGACGTTTCTTGTCTCTAAATGTCATTACTTTGGATTCAATTGATGGACAATAACGTGGTCCAACACCAGTTTGGAGACCATTATATGTCGCTGTTTTATCTAGATTATCTGTAATAAGCTTATGTGTATTTTCATTTGTATAAATTAACCAACAAAGAACTTGTTCTTTAAGTGGTTTAAATTCTTTCGTTAAATATGAGAAAGCATAGTTACCTTCCATTCCATATTGAGGAGTCGCTTTTGAAAAATCAATTGAACTCTTTTTAATTCTTGGAGGAGTACCTGTTTTAAGTCTAAAAATCTCAAGTCCCATATCTTGAAGTGACTTGGATAAACCAATAGAAGGTTTCTCTCCGTCAGGTCCACCACTTACAGATTTATTGCCTCTTAAAATGGCACCTTCCATGTATGTTCCGGTAGATATAACAACGGCCTTAGAAGATATAACTGAACCATCTTTTAAAATAACTCCATTTACAATTTCTCCATCATGTGAAATACCAGTAACTTCCGCCTCTAAAATCTCTAAATTTGCGGTTTTTTCCAGTAATTCTTGCATATAATGAGGATAATTGAACTTATCTTCTTGTGCCCTTAAGCATTGAACTCCAGGACCTTTTCCCGTGTTAAGCATCTTGATTTGAAGATACTCATGATCGGCAGCAATACCCATCATTCCACCAAGAGCATCAATCTCTCGAACAACAACACCTTTTGCGGATCCACCGATAGATGGATTGCATGGCATATTAGAAATCATCTTTTTGTTTAATGTGATTAAAAGCGTGGTTAAACCCATGTGCGCACAAGCAGCACATGCTTCAACACCAGCGTGTCCACCACCAACTACAATCACATCATAAGATTTCATGTTTATCCTACGCTTCCTTCCATATCCATCTTAATAAGTTGATTAAGTTCAACAGCATATTCCATTGGAAGCTCTTTAGAGAATGGTTCGATAAAGCCCATAATAATCATTTGAACTGCATCTTTTCTAGAAATGCCTCTACTCATAAGATAGAAAAGTTGATCTTCATTTACTTTTGATACAGTAGCTTCATGTTCAATAAATGAAGTGTTGTTTTGAACTAAATTTGTCGGAATTGTATCTGACTTTGAAATATCATCCAAGATTAAAGTGTCACATTCAACGTGCGATTTACAGTTCAATGCGTTTTTCATGTGTTTGACTGAACCACGATAGTTGGCGACACCACCATTTTTAACAATTGACTTTGAAATAATTGTTGAAGAAGTATTACTTGCAAGATGAATCATACGAGCACCAGCATCTTGATATTGGCCTTTTCCAGCAACTGCAATTGAGATGCAAGTTCCTTTAGCGCCTTCACCCGCTAAAATACAGGCAGGATATTTCATATTTGTTTGTGAACCGATATTACCATCAATCCATTCCATATGGCCACCTTCCATAACTTTTGCACGTTTTGTAACAAGGTTAACTATGTTAGTGGACCAGTTTTGGACTGTTGAATATCTACAATGTGCATCTTTCAATACGACAATTTCAACAACTGCAGCATGTAAAGAATCTTGTGAATAGATTGGGGCAGTACATCCTTCAACATAATGTACGTCTGCTCCTTCATCAACAATAATAAGTGTTCTTTCAAATTGACCAGACTTTTCATTGTTGATTCTAAAATATGATTGAAGAGGTTTATCTAACTTAACGCCTTTTGGAACATAAATAAATGATCCGCCAGACCAAACTGCACCATTTAGGGCAGAAAACTTATTATCGCGATATGGAACAACAGTATTAAAATACTTCTTCACTATATCAGGACACATTTGAACTGCTTGATCAGTTGATAAGAAGATAACTCCTTTGTCTTCAACTTCTTTAAGCATGTTATGGTAAACAGCTTCTGATTCATATTGAGTTGTGACACCAGAAAGATACTTTTGTTCTGCTTCTGGAATACCAAGTTTTTGGAATGTGTTCTTAATTGTTTCTGGGACTTTGTCCCAATCTTTCTCTACTTTTTGAGCGTTTCTTGTAAAATAGGTATAAGAATCAAATTCCAAAAATGATAAATCAGGACCAAAAGAAGGCATTGGAAGTTCTTTAAATGCCTTATAGGATTTGAGTCTAAATTCAAGCATCCAATCTGGTTCGTTTTTAAGTTTAGAGATTTCTCTAACAACTTCTTCAGATAAACCTAAACCAGTTGTAATGATGGATGTGTCTTTATCTTTAAATCCGTATTTATATTCAGTCTCTGGAATTTTATTTTTCATGATGATGTTTACAAATTATTTCGTCCATGGCGTCCCAACCAATTGTTGCACATTTAATACGTGCTGCTTGTTTTGATGTGTTCATAAATACAATAGCTTCATCAAGAACTGAATCATCATAAGGTTCTTCATGAATCATGTGGTGATATTGATCAATGATGTATTTAGCATCTTTCCAATTTTTGCCGATTAATAGACCACACATAATATCAGTGGAAGAAGTTGAAATTGTGCATGCAACGCCATCCCAATAAGCCTCTTTTACTAAGTTATTTTCAAGTAAAGCATAGACATTAATATCATCGATACAATTGGATGAATGCATATGAACTTTCTCAAAAATATCCGGTTTTTCTGGGGTTTTCTTATATTGAGGGTTTTCATAGTGGTCCATAATGACCTGTCTCATCATTTGAGGATTAAGCAAAATAGGCATCTAAGAAATTTCCTCCTTCTTTAAGTGCATCGACAAAAATATCGATTTCTTCTTTAGTGTTATAAAAATAAAGTGAACATCTAACTGTAGCGATTTCGTGTATCTGATTTTTAAGGTTTTTAGCACAATGATTGCCGCTTCTGCATGCGATTCCTTTTGAGTTTAAAAGGGTCGCTAAATCTTGAGCAAAAACGCCTTTAATATTGAATGAAATAATACCAGATTCAGCATTTTCATTATAAATAATGACATCTTTAACTTCTTTCATTTTAACTAAAGCATAAGCACGAAGCTCTTTTTCATATTGTGAGATATTTTCAATACCTAAATTATCAATGTATTCGATAGCTGCTCCAAGACCATAAATTGCTTGAATATTTCTTGTTCCGCCCTCTAGTTTTGCAGGCGCATCATGAAGCACATATGAACCATCCATTTCGAACACTTCATTCATACCTCCTCCAAACAATAATGGTTGAGTTTCTTTAAGCAATTCTTTTCTTCCAAATAATACTCCAATTCCAGTCGGTCCAAGCATTTTATGCCCAGAAAAACCAAGGAAATCGATACCTAAACGTTTCACATCTGTCTTAATGTGAGGTACAGATTGAGCGCCATCACAAACAACTAAAATTCCGTTCTTGTGTGCTAAGTCACAAATAGGTTTCATGTCGGTATAAAAACCTAAAACATTTGTAACGTTTGCGACTGAAATTACTTTTGTGTTTTTGGTAATAGTTTTTTCAACATTTTCAACTGTTAATCTACCTTCTTCAGTAAGAGGAATAAACTTAACTTTGCATCCTATTCTTTCTTGTAATTTGTACCACGGAAGAGTGTTAGAAGCATGTTCTGCAACTGTAATTAAAATCTCGTCATCTTTATTTAAATGATTAGCGAAATAACCAAATGCTACAAGGTTTAAAGATTCTGTATCGCCAGAAGTAAATACAATCTCATCAACATCTGCGTTTATAAAATCAGCTACTAACTGCCTTGTTTCTTGTAATCTTTGGTCGACATGATACATAGTATCATAATCGCCTCTTGCAGAGTTTGCTGTCTCGAATTCGTTATAGTAATTCATCGCATCAATTACACATTGAGGTTTGAATGTTGTTGAAGCATTATCTAAAAACACCAAATCATGACCTTGCATTTGGATTTTATTTTTAAACATTGGGAAGTCTTGTCTTACTTTATAAGGATCAAACATTACATAACCTCCTTAATGGCATTTTCAATTTTTAATTGAACTTCTTCTGAGAATTGAGATGCAACAGGCTTTAAATATCCTAATGTTATTAATGTGCGAGCGTCCTCACGCGAAAGACCGCGTGACATTAAATAGAACATGTGATCAGAGTTAAGTTGACCAACGACTGCTCCGTGGCTAGCTTGAACTTCGTTTTCATCAATCTTTAAAATTGGAGAAGCGACGCCTTGTGAATTTTTATCAAAAACGATAATTTTTGCGTTCTGTTTTGCGTTCGATTTTTTTGCTCCTTCAGTGATGTGAGAGATACCTGAGAAGACAATTTTTGAGTCGTCTCGAGCGACTCCATAATTGTCCATAATTGAGGTAGTTTTTCCCACTAAATGTTTGAAGGAAATATCGAAAGTTTTGTCATCATTTTTATTAGCCAAAGTTGCTAAATGCCAATCACAATTTGCGCCTTCTTCAGCGAGATCAATTTGGCTTGTAATTCTAGTAAAATCCTTGGAAAAATCAGCAAAAATCACGGAAATTCCCGCATTTTTTCCAACTTTTCCATAAATTTTAATATCAACATTATCTTTAAAATTTGCTAACTTTAAAAGTAAATTTGAGCCTTCAGAAAGTTCAATTTTTAAATCAGAAAAATCAACGTATTCGAGTACGCGTTTTTCATTATTTTTTAAGTTAATTTCTGTGTAACTCATTTAGATCCTTTTAATGCTTCTTTTGTCGCACAAGTTCCGATTGAAACTGAGCTCATATTTGTGTCATCTTTAAACTCAATTCCCTCTGCTTTTAACCATTCGTAACCTTGCTCATCTATCTTCTTAATTAATGACTTGTCTCCAACTTTTGCGACCTTGCCATTGATAAGAACGATTGCCTTATCGATATGAATCAAGTCATAAAGTTTTGCATAATGGGACACAATTAAGAATCCACGTTTTTGTTGTTCTTCTTTAATTACATTTGCAACTGTTTGGATTGCATCGACATCAAGACCAGAGTCAATTTCGTCTAACATAACGATATCTGGATTAAGAACTAACATTTGAAGAATTTCATTTTTCTTCTTTTCGCCACCCGAGAATCCTTCATTTAAGTTTCTAGTGGACATTTCAAAAGGAATATGAACTTCTTTATACGCATTATCTAATATCTTATAGAATTCAAATAATGAAACAGGTTTCTCTCTGTGAGCGTTTAAAGCAGACTTCAAAAAGTCAGAATTGTTGACTCCCGGGACCTCACTTGGATATTGCATTCCGAGGAAAAGTCCTAATTTTGATCTTTCATCTACAGTTAATTTTGTGATGTCTTTATCATCTAACCAAATATTACCACTTTTAATGGTGTAATTTGGGTTGCCCATAATAGTCTGTAAAAGGGTAGATTTTCCGTTGCCGTTTGGGCCTAATAAAGCAATGGTTTCAGATGATGAAAATTCGATAGATAATCCTTTTAGGATTTCCTTATCGTTTACTGATACATATAGATCTTCAATTTTTAGCTTTGACATAGGCCATTTTCTCCCTTTTAGACGGACCTTATTTTATATATAGAAAAAGCACCTTGCAATCAAAATGATAAAAAATTATTACAAAAAACAAAGTTTTTTGAGTAAATTTATTAAACTTCAAAAAATGGTCTTACTTATAGACTAGTCTATTGCCGTTTCGAAAAATCTTTATTGTATTTATACATACAAATGTTTATAATTTCTCTCGCATACTTAAAGGAGGCAAAAGTCAATATGAAGAAATCTAAACTCTCTCTCGGTTTGATCTCTTGTTTGCTCTCAGTCGGAACACTCGCCGGTTGTGACACACTCAAGTCTTCAAGTGACGGAGTTTTATTGAGCTACACAGTTGATGGCGTCGAAGGTAAGATTACTGCAGATGAGATCCTTGGTGATTACTACAATGATTCCACCAAGTATCAAGCAATCTATGACACAATCTATTCTGTAATCGCCAGAAACTATTTTGCACAAGACCGTGAAACCGTTAATTATCACGGAACCGAAGTCAAACTCGGAAAACCACAAATGGCTACAATTGAGCGTGATGCCAAAGAAAAAGTCAGTGATGACAAAGATACCGCTCAAACCAACGCAGACACTAATAACACAAAGTATAAAAAGGAATTTGAAGCAATTCTTGAAAGTAAAGGCGTTGATTCAGAAGAAGAATTACTTGAGAAGTACATCGAAGAACTTCAAAAGGAAACTTTCGAAAACAACTTCTATACCTACAAGATTGAAGACATTAAGAATGGTAAAGATGATGTCAAATTAGATGACAAGCAATTCTGGAACGGTTACTTAAATGATCAACTTCCATACCACGTGTCACATATTTTAGTTAAATTAGCAGATACATCTGACACTAACTATCATAACGGAACAATCTCTGAAGCAAATGCTGAAAGACTTTATAACGTTATCGATGAATTAGGAGCAGGCGCTAAGAAGTTTGCTAAGATCGCTATGACTTATAACGAAGATCCAGGATCAAAAGATAAGGAAGGCGACTTAGGCATCATGGATTTAAGCACTTCATTTATTAATGAATTCAAGCTTGGCATTTATGCATACGAGCAATTCTACTTAGGAACAAACGTTTCCGCTTATCCAGATTTCAAAGTATCAGATGAAATCGCAGCAAGTTATAAGAGTGCTGCTCAAGAAGCATTCTATCTTGAAAACGATACTGATATTCCTACCGTCAAAGCGAGTGTATTTGATGAGCTTAAGGCTGTTGCAAAAGATGAAACCGATGATGAAGGTAAGACAGTTATTGAAAATGCTACCCTCGTTTATCCAAGAAACATTATTTACAACAAGTACTTAAATAGACATGCTGTCTTCTTCATTGAAGGTACAGGCACAAACTACAAACAAGCATTTGGTACATCTGGACCATATGTTCTTTGTGCAGATGGCGATGTTACAAAACCAATCATTGCAGTTCGTGCATCCTCAGGCGGAGAACAAGAAATCCATCTTATGGTTGTCAACCGTTCTCCATTTGTCGCTACCGATGCAAATGGTGTCAGCTTAACTGACTACTACACAACATTCTACCCAGCACAAGACTTCTACCCAACTGATACAGACGGCAAGAAACTTCAAACATATGTTAACTTCTTAACAAACGAAGCTTCAGATACAAAGAACAGAGCAGAAGAATTTGCCTCAAAGCTCAAATCTTATGATTCTGATAAATTAGGAAAATACATTTTCCTCAAGTACATGCAAGAAGAACATATTGAATTCAAAGATTCAGCCCTTAAAGATGCACTTATGAAATGGATCAAGACATCCGTTGAAAAGAGCGCAGAAGAAAAGAAAGAATCTTGGACAAAGACTTGGAACGAATACATTGATAAACTCGTTAGACAAAACTCTGAACGTAGTAAATTAGTTCCACAAGCTTGTAGAATCGGATTTAAGAAAGCAAATACAACAAAGACATTTGTTCAAATTGTTGATGAAGATACAAATCTTACAGCCGCACAAAAGACAGCAATTAAAGCTGAGATGAGCCAAGACTTAATTGACTTAGAGCTCGCAGCAAACCAAACTGAAGCTGATGCAATCTTAGCCAAAACTGTTGTTGATGAATTTAAGAAGGAAGGAGGACTTTGCAACGATGGAAAAGCACATCTCTAAAAAATTCTTTGCAGGCATCCTCGCATTATCCGCAGGTTGTGTTCTCGCAGCATGTGATCCTGTCTCAGCAGTTCCTCAAAATTACAATGACCCAATCATTGCTTCTACTGATGGCGAGATTAAATTAGACGGTAATAACTTAGGTACCTTGTACGATTCTATTACCTCTGAAAGAAACTCAAAGATTGTTGAGAAGATTCTCTCACAAATCGCTGAAAAGAAATTTGGTTCTTATGCCGACTTCTTAAAGGCATGCAGCAACACTGAAGAACAAACAAAATTTGTTAACGCTCACTCCGATTTCTTCGGAACAGATGAAAACAAAGATGCAAGATTCAAAGATTTCAAGGACGATCTTAACGAAAGAATCTCTGAATACTTCTACAACGAAATTACTTCTGGTTCATACAATGATGACCTTGGAAGATTCTCTGAAAAGAAACTCTACAACGCACACAAGTACGAATTATATGATTTAGCAGAAGTTGCAGAAACCAGTTTCAAAACATTCTTTGTTGACAAAGAATTAACCAAAGAAAACGCATTCTCCAAATTAAATGGAGCAGCATATCAAGTAGCAGAAGAAGGTAAACGTGGCTACATTCAAGAAAAAGTTTACCCAGATATTCTCCGCAACAAACTTGTTGAAGACTATATCTACAAAAACAACCCATCCTCATTAGGCCGTGCCTATGCTCGTAAGCTCAGCTATGTGAAGATTTCATATGAAGGCGAATCCAAATTTGCTGATTCATTAATGGAAAAATTCGCAACTACTTATATTGAAGCAGCAGGCGATCTTGACTTCTCAATTATCGAGAACGCCTATAAAGGATTTAGACCATATGTTGGTGATGATACTGACTTAATCGCACCACTTAATGCTTCTGAAACTGCTTTATATGAAGCAACAGCTGAAACTATTGAAGTTTTAGCAGCAGACGTTCCAACACAATACACACACATGGGTATTGTTATCGTCCCAGCAGGCGAATACTACAAAGATTCCAAGATTGGTAAAATCTTAGAAGATTACGCCAAAGCAATTAAGGGCGAAGAACAAGGTAGATTCCCAACCGAAGAAAATAAGACCGCATTAGATTCATTCACCAGCGATGGTAAATCAAAACAATATGGCTTACTTCAAAAGGTTACTGCCTTAATGAAAGAAGACTACACAACCGATGGTTGGTTCGTCAAAAATGGCGGCGTCACTGAGCTCCCAAGCGCAATTAGAGATCGTTTATTCAACATCCGTGTTGCTAACTCACTTGATGATGATTCATTAGTTAATGAAGATTCAGCAGAAAAGATGGGTGCATACGAATATGTTGATGGTGACAAGACCAAAGACAAACTCACAAGACTTCCATATTTAAGAAATATCTATGGTAAGAAAGTTGTCCTTCCAAGCAAGTCACTTTCATTCGACAAAGACCCATACAACTACATCTATCATGATGTAGATGGTAAAGCATTCTATGTCTGTGAAGTCTTAGAAGCTCCATCAACCGCTAAACTTAATGAAGCTTCAACAGTTTATACAGCCCTTGAAAAGGAAGAAATTTCAAGACAAGTCGCTAAGATTCTTGGAACAAAAGATTCCTACATTAAGGATGCATATACTGAATATCTAAATAAATACGTCTTCGTATTCTTTGATACTTCACTCTATGATTACTTCAAGAGCGAATATCCAGATTTAGATCAATTCCAAGACTAATCACTAAATATTTTGGGAGGCGTACTATGCCTCCCTTTATTTATAAAATAAGGAAGTAATATTATGAAAGATTGTATTTTTTGTAAAATTGCAGAAGGTCAAATTCCTTCCCATAAAGTTTATGAAGATGATGATGTTCTAGCATTCCTTGATATTTCTCAAGTAACACCAGGACATACATTAGTTATTTCAAAGAAACACTATTCTAATTTCCTCACCACTGAAAAAGATATAATGCACAAGGTTATGGATGTTGCCCAACGTATTGGACAAGCCCAAATGAGCATTTTAGGGGCCAAAGGAGTCAATATATTAACTAATGTTAATAAAGAGGCAGGGCAAAGTGTTTTCCACTTCCACGTGCACGTTATTCCTAGATATATAGCAAACGAAGGCTTTAGAATTGAAATGAAGCAAAATGAAAAACTTAGCGAACTTTCTCTTCCTGCCTTAGCAGACGAAATTAAGAAAGCTATCTAATAAACAATATAAAAGCCAAGCATTTGAACGCTTGGCTTTTTATTTTACTTTGAATGTTGTTTTATTTTGGACACCAATGAAACGGCTTCAGATGTGTCTTTACAGAGAATTGTGTATTCTCTACCATCTACCTTGATTGTGACTTCAGCGCGGTTCATATGAACATTACTGATATCTTTCATATCAATCGATAAGTCTTTTGTTATTAGCTTATCTTCTTCAATCTTAATCTCACTTAGTGGGAAGGCTGAATCGTTTGAAATTTCTTCGCTTGGAACTTCAATCGTTTTTGGTTCCGCTACTTTTTTAGGTTCTTTTTCTTTCTTCGCAGTGAATATGATACCGAGAACAATTAATGTAATTGCCCCTCCGTATCCTGCAATTTGAAGGAATATAATACCGACAAGTCCAATTACTTTAAGAACGTATCTAACTGTGTCCTCGAATGGATCTGTTTTAATAATATAGATAATTCTATATACGCCCCAAACAGTTAAGCCAATGCTTAAACAAAATAGAATTGCTCCAATAATAATTAACCAAACACTCTTTTTCATTTTAAATAATTAACGTTTTTTAGGTTTATAGAAGGAAGTATCATCCATCATCCAAAGTCTAGGAGTGAATTCACCTTCATTAACTGCATCTAATGCCTTATCTAGAATCATTTGTCTAGAATCTAACATATCAATTTCACTTAGAAGCAAAGCTTCTCTTGTTGCAGGCATAACTGGAGAACCAAATTCAAGTGAACCATGATGAGCGAGTATCATATGTTCAAGAAGGAGAGGAACTTCTGATTTAATATCAAGTTCATCTACTATACGTTTAAATTCAGCGTATCCAATTGCAATATGACCACATAATTTACCTTCAGCAGTTTGAACTGGGGCAATTGGATTTTCGTATTCAATGGTTTTTCCAATATCATGAAGCAAAGCTCCAGCCACCAAGATATCTCTATCTACTTGGGTATAAATCTTTGCAATCGCATCAGCGACATCCGCCATAAATAGGGAGTGATGAATTATACCTGAACCAAATTCATGGTGAACTTTAACCGCACCAGGGAATGTAACGTATCTATCATAGAAATGATTAATAACTGCTTTTGTGATTTTTTCGACATCTTTATCCTTAAATGAATTTAGATGTCTATCTAATCTAGCTTTAAGCTCTTCAAGAGGTATTGGAGATACTCTAGCGAAGTTAGCCATTTCAATATCAGCTGGATCAATACGACCAACACCCACAACTTTTAGTTGAGGTTGTCCTTTGTAAAGATTAACAATACCATCAACCATAACGACTGAGCCTGGAGCTAATAGTTTAAGGTCTGATTCTGATGCATCCCATTTCTTAGCCTCAATAGTTCCGGTTTTATCTTGGAATGTAATATTAAGATAAGAAAGTCCTTTATCTGTTGTGCCTTTATTGCAAGATACAACTAAAAGTTGACCAACAATATGGTCGGTGTCTACAAAATCTCTAATCCATTTCATATTTATATTCTTCCTTTATTATTTTGTTAATATCGTTAATTCGATATCCTTTACTAAGTAAAGATTTAATTATTTTGTTATTTAATTCTTTTCCTTTTGTTTTTCGAGAATACCTCGAAACTAACTTTGAATATTCTAATTTTAGCATATTTAACTCACTTGATGGTGAATTACTCACTTTAGAAGATTCTAAAGATGCGATATTTTCGTCAAATCCATAGCGTATAAGCGCGGAATAGACGCTTCGCTTAAGATTTACCGTATTTTTACTTTTGTAGCGTTTAACGAGCCTTTTTGTTTGTTCTACGGCCTCTTTAGTTTCTCTTTCATGATTAACTTTGACTTTATTTATCTTATCTATAGATATTTCTCTAGTTTTAAGCATCAAAATTATGCGGTTATATCCATAATGTTTTGAGTCACAATATTCAATTATTCTTTCAATAAGTTCGTCTTCATTAAGTAATTGGTATTTCTTTAGTTTTTGAATAACTATGTCCACCACTTGTTTGTTTTCATTTTTCTTTAAAAGATAGTCTTTTAGTTTACTTGGAGAATAATCTCTTGCGATAAGCCGTTTAACCGCGAGCGTAAATAATTCTTGAACTTCATCTTTTTCTTTTGGTTTAGTTTCTTTTGCTTTTTTCATAAATATTCTTGATTTAGTATTCCTTTGTTGTTTTAATATATGAGCAAGCGATGCGATAGCTGGCCCATTAAGTTGAGGCACCTTCGCTTGTAGATGAGGTGTGTGATAGTTTGCACCATTAAGTTGTGTGCCCCTACCCATCTTCAAATCAAAGAATCCACCGTGGTAGCTAATGACTACCGCCCTGAGGGGGTTCTTTTTTTAATAATTTCCCATATCTTATCGATATCTTTTGGACATAATTAATAGTCTTTTAAAATTCCTGATAGATATTTCTTTGAATCTAATCTGATATCATCTCTTACATATGAAGTTTTGTTCCAGTCTTTTGGATCATGTATTTTTACATTACGATGATGACCTCTTCTGTTATTTTTCGTGAGACCAAGGTTGTAAAACTTTTTTCCGTCTTCACTTTCGCCAATGATAAGTGCTGGATGCATGCCTTTATTTTCTTTTCCTAATTTTCTTTTCTTGTTTCTTCTAAAATGCCATTTGAGATTTTTCATAATAAAAGTTTCCTTTATATATGTATCCAGGGTAAAAATGAAAAATTGCTAAAAAACTTTTTTGGTTCTATGAACCACATTTTTATAGGTTAAAAAAAGCGCTTGTTTGTTAAGCGCCTTTACTCGTAATTAAATTTCTTCAATTGGTTTCCATTTAGAAACGATTGATTTAACTTTCTTTTCAGCCTCTTCTTGAGAAATGCTGTTACTAAGATATAGATAGATAAGTTCTCCAATATCTTCTGCGTCTTTCTTAGTGCACCCTCTAGTTGTAACAGCCGCAAAACCAATACGTAATCCAGAAGTCTTATTTGGTTTAAGTGTGTCACCAGGGATCATATTCTTGTTCGTGGTTACGCCGATTTCTTCAAGTTTCTTTTGAGCATCTAATCCAGTTATACCAAATGTGTCTAATACATTAAGCAAGAATAAATGAACTTCTGTTTCACTTACTTTTGCTCCTAAACTTTGAAGTTTATCTCTACAACCTTTGGTATTCTCAACGATACCTTTAGCATACTTTTTAAACTCTGGTGAATTTGCTTCTTTGAAGCATATAGCTTTACCAGCGATTATATGTTCAAGTGGACCACCTTGATAGAATGGGAATATTGCTGAATTAATACGTTTAACAAGTTCTTCATTATTGGTAAGTATAATTCCGCCTCTAGGGCCTCTAAGTGTCTTGTGAGTCGTGGATGTCACCACATCCGCGTATTCAATTGGATTTGGATGAAGTCCTGCGGCGACTAGTCCTGCAATATGAGCCATATCCACCATAAATAAACATCCGACTTCATCACATATATCTTTGATACGTTTAAAATCAATAATGTATGGATATGCTGAGAATCCAGCGAGTATCAAGTTAGGTTTTTCTTCTAATGCGACTTTTCTTAGAAGTTCATAATCAAGTTTTCCATTATTAAGTGGGTAATGGACAAAGTCATAAAAGTGAGAAGAAAAACTAACTGGTGAACCATGAGTGAGGTGACCACCATCATTTAATACTAAAGATAAAATCTTTCCACCATCAGGCAACAGCGCTCTATACGCTGCTGCGTTAGCCTGCGAGCCACTATGTGGTTGGACATTCGCAAACTTAGCATTAAATAAAGCTTTTGCTCTTTCAATAGCGATATTTTCAATATCATCAACGAATTCACAACCACCATAATATCTTTTAAATGGATATCCTTCGGCGTATTTATTCGTAAGAATTGATCCGCATGCTTGTCTTACATCTTTAGATGCATAGTTTTCAGAGGCAATTAATTCGATACCTTCGTTTTGTCTAATATTTTCTTTATTAATTAAATCAAAAATTTCTTTGTCCATTTATGTGCCTCCTATTTAAGTTAGTGATTATTATATAAATATATAAAAAGAGTATCAATATAAATGATACCCTTCATTAATCAAAATAATTCTACAAATCCAATTCCATATGTTTTCAATGCTTTATCATGAGTAAGTAAACGCATGTTATGCGCTTGTGATTGACAGATGAGCATTTGGTCAAAAGGATCTTTATGAGCACTTAGGTCATACTTATCGTATGTTGTAATTGCATCTAGACCTAACGATAGGAAAATAAAACCAGACCTCATAGCATAATCTCTAATTTGTGTTGCATCAAATGGCATTAATTCAGGTTTGTTTTTGTGCTTTATTGCAATTTCCCACAAAGAAAGAACAGAGACATAAATTTCATTATTTTCATCAACAATTGCTTCCCTAATATTAAAAGGAAGCATAGGAGAATCTTGCAAAGTCCAAATTAAAACATGTGTATCAAGTAAAATTTTCATAATTATAGCTCAAAGTCCCCGATTGATATTGAGTTAAACTCATCTAAATCTAAATTAAAGTTTTGCATTTCTTTTTTTGCTGCACCAATTCTTTTGGAATTCTTTTTTGCAATTGGAATAAGTTGAATAACTGGTTTGCCGTTTTTTGAAACTGTAATTGATTCTTCTTTTCCATCAATAAGAAGTTGCACTAATTTTGAAAATTGGGATTTTGTTTCATAAATACTAAGTTCCATATAACCTCCTGTCCTGACTAGTCTGGTCAAGTATATTTTAAATGAAATTTTAATTAGATTCAATGGTTTGGATTGAATTCATACAAGTTAATTAAAACAGCTTTGATAAAATTAAAACACAAAAAGAGTCCCACATTGAGACTCTTCTTAAAATGAATTATATTTTACTTTCTCTTAGTTGATTTTGAACTCGATTTAACAACCTTCTTTGCCACCTTCTTTAATGCTTTCTTTTGTTTCTTGCTTCCTTTGGTAAGGATAACAATCACAACAATGATGATAATAGCGGCAATAACACCTGCTCCAATATATACAACTATATTTGGAATACCTGGAATTAGTTCATTGCTCTTTGTTTGTGGGACAAAGTCTTTAGGTTCTGCTATTTTATCAGTTGCAGGGTTTGCAAACTTATTATCTGTATTTTTACCCCAAATCATCTCTGCCCATTGTGGAAAATCAATAAATGGATTTCTGTTATTTGTAAAATTAGTATAAAGCAAGTTATTGCGGTGAAGTTCATATCCATCTACTGGATCATTTTCATTCCATTTAAGTAAGTCTTGAGTAATACCGAGTTTTCCTGTTTCAGAACTTGTAGAAATATAACCCTTTTCTTTCCACACACTAAGGTCATTAACAAGTTCAAGATTTGGATTGTCGTTTTCAATGGTGTCTCCACCAGCAAGATTGTTATATCTTGCAACCATATAGAATACTGCACGAGCAATATCACCTTTATCAGAATCTTGTGGTTCAAAAACTTTTGTGTTTCCACCGAGAGTTTTTGAAGTGCCCATTAAGTTATTAGCAATGTAGGTATATTTTTCTTTTCCATCTGTATAACTTTTAGATGTATCAACATAACCATAGAAATAATTGCTATGAAGTGCGCTATTAACGTGACTATCACCAGCCCAAAGGTGCATTGGATCACCTCTAGCGCCTGATGTAGCTTTATCTACCTCGGTTTTATCATCTTCAAATCCTTGTGATTTTGGCCAAATATGTTCTCTATCGATACACCATTCATTGTTACCACCATGAGATGATTCTCCTGCTTCCGTAGCCCAAGCACGAACTTGATTATCTACGTCTCTATTTACATATAAAGCATGGATAAATGGATTTGATCCTTTGTTAGAAGCGCTTGAACCATATTTATATCCACTTATAGTGTTATTAGATGCGTTATATCCTTCTATTTCACTAGCAGGAGATTTCTTCCAATCTCTATCGGTGATTTCATACATCTTCCAAATATCACCGCCATTACTTATATCATATGAATAATACTTTTGATTATTCGAAAGAATTGGTTTTAAGTTTTTAAGTAAGTTATTACCATTTCTTTCTGATTCACTTAATGAATTAAGATTTGAATAATAACTTCTAATAGTCTCTTCACTTGCGTCATTTAAATCTAAATCTGTAGGAAGAGAACTCTTATCGTATGCTTCTACACTGCTAGCCTTGTTTGGTGCTAAAAAGGTTAGACCTCCAAGTAAAGGAAGTAGTAATAAAGAAAATAAATATTTATTATTGTGTTTCATATTAAAATCTCCACTAATATTATATACATGAATGCGCGTGTATAACATAAGAAAAATCGAACTTTTATAAAGTCCGATTTATTCTTTTTTTAACTAATAATTATTCTGCTGGTTCTTCAGCTGGTTCTTCTTTAGGTTCTTCCTTCTTTTCTTCAACCTTTTTAGGTTCTTTGTTTTCTTTTAAGCTAGAAAGAACATCAAACATCATAGAAACATATGCACCATAGAGGACTACTTGTAAGATAATAACTTGTCCGAGTGCTGTAGGTGTTCCATCAACTTGAAGTAAGATATCAAGAAGAAGTGCTAAGACAAAGATTGCACCAAATAAGAATGTAACTCTGTGAAGTCCTTTTGATCTTACAAAGTAAGAAACAAATAATAATGCACCAAGGCCTAATGAAGCGGCAATTGTAAGTATTGAAATTGTCCAACCTGTTGGGCCTAAAAATCCTTCTACGTCTGCTAAGTTAATGAGTGTAATAAGTTCAATAACAAAGTAGAAAAGTGGGAAGGTTGCAACACCAATTAAGTTTAATAAACCTTTGGCTTTTCCAAGTTTGTCACCAAGTACAACACTTAAGATTCCAACTGTTAAGAAGTATGCGGCAAGAATAATTGCGATAATACTAATAGCAAGACCTGCGCCTTCGCCACTTAAACCATTGAAATAGTATAAGAATAAAAGAGCACCAAAGATAATAAAGATAAATGGTTTTACTAATTCTTTAATCTTTTTCATATGATAAATATCATCTCCTTTTGATAAAAATAATATACTCTACTTTTTATTAAAAATAAACTTTTGCATTAATATTTAATTTGTTTCATCCAGTAGTTTTCGTAATTCTTCAACATCAGGTAAAGCTTTCCTTAATTTCTCTGACATGTCTTTTGATGTACCGAAATTATAAGAAGAAACACCCATTGGTTTATTGAAATCATGTATAACATAGTCTACAAATGACTTATTAATGTAATAAATTCTTTCTTTTGGTTTTTTAACTTTGGTTATAATTAGACAGTGATTGCTAAAACTAATATTTAAAAATGATGTCAATAAAAACTCGGAAAATGACTCTTTTTTTAAAATTATAATATTTTATTATAATTTCGGCAGACGCGTCTGCCGAATTAGATTTATCTAATTTAACAATTTCGTTAGCCGTGGCTGATGTATTTAAAGTTAATTTCCTAAATTCATCAGTTGCAACTGACAAAATTTCCCATTCTTCGTAAAACATTCTCACTTTCTTTAGGTTTCTCTCTGAAAAACCTCTAAGACCCGGCATCTCTTTTTGAAGACGTTCACTGATAACACCAATTGCATCTTGGCCCCATTCACTATATACATCCATCAAAATATGTAAGTTATGCGATTTTGCCTTAAGCTATCTTTAGATAAAAAATTTTGAGATTAAGAAATTCATGTGAATAAAGTTATTAAAACTTTTTTTATTTCTCCAATTTCTATCTTGTTAATAGTAAATATCTTGTTTCCTATCTTGTTTAGTGATGCACCTAAATCGTATACTTCATCCGAATCCAAAATTAAAAATCTGTTATGAGATTTAAAATAGTCTTTCACTATTATTTCTCCGTATTGTTTAGAAAAAGATTCAACTTCTTTCTCTTTTAGCTTAGAAAATTCGCCTTTGTAAATGGTTACTTTAACATTTGTTTTTTTATGAGATAAGAAAACAAGAGATTTTTCATCTATGTACGGATCAACAAGCACAATGCTTTCTTTTGCTCGCTCAACAAGTTTAATCACAGCATCATATGCATTGAACCATTCACCATCAAGAAGAAGCACTTCTTTTTTAGGTTCAAGTTTTTCTAATCGTTTAAAAATTTCATCAAACTTATTCAATGTAAAATCTTTAAAATCAATGAATTCACCATAAAATTTGCCTAAGAACTCTAATGGAAGCGAGAGCGTCGTTATTGTGTTTTTCATCTTTACAAATACACGAGAAATTTTTACACACATTTCATCTGCAACATTGCTTCTAAGAACACCTGCTAATGCAATAATCCCGTGTTCTGTATAAACATATGGGATATGTCTTCTCCCACCATAACTTGAAATCACATTTTGTGATGTCAAAATTTTAAATTCTATAGAATTTAGTTTAAAACAAAAATCTTCCGGGAATGCACTAGTCAATAAAAAGTAGACAAGAAAAAATCAATACCCCATGTCAGTTTTAAATTGATGTGGGGTTTTATATTGAAGACAATACATGGGTCTTTCATAATTATAATATTTTATGTATCTTCTAATCACATCGATTACGTCGGTGCTTTTGCCAAGATTGAAATCAATAAATAATTCATCTTTAATCCAACCATTCAAAGATTCATCAATAGGATTATCAGTTGGAGTTCCTGCTCGAGACATTGAGTGAATAATGTTATTATTAGAAAGAAGCAGGTTAAAAGCTTCAGAAGAATAAACCATTCCTTGATCTGTGTGCAAAGTAGATAAGTTGGTTTGTTCTTTTTTCTTCTTTAGATGTATCAGCTGTTTAAGGCCCTCAAAATATGGGCTCACCGAATTTCTTTTATCTGATAAACCAAATCCGACAATTTCTCGATTGAACGTGTCAAAATATAATGTTAATTCATAATACCTTCCTTTTGCGTAGAAAGCCGTCATGTCTGACACGAATAATTGTAATGGTTTTTTAGCATTCCAATTGTTCCATATTAAGTTCTCGAATTTTTGAGCTTCTTCTCCAGGTTTTTTCCAACGATAATGTTTTGATTCACAAATTATTCCTGCATATTTTCTACAGTTATAAACATAAATTGGAGACATAAGAACACCATATTTATTTCTAATATATGCTGTGATCCACCTATATCCATGTGACTTATGCTGTTCAGATACTTTTTTGATAAAATCAATATCACTGGCTCTTTGAATTTGCCTTTGTGATGGGTGCAACTTTCTAAGTTTCCAGTTGTAATAACCACTTCGGTTAACATCCATCATTTTACATAGTAAAGATACTGAATACTGCATTGAAAGAGCTTCAATTATTTCATACTCAAGTCTTTGGTAGTAACGAATTCCTTTTTTGCACCAACTCCTTTCACTTGGTACCCTTTTTTTAATCGGGCGACCTCAATTTTTAGTTTTAGATTTTCAACCTTAAGTTGATCTTCTTTTGTTTTGGGAATCATGAAGCGGCCTATAGCATTATTGCCTGACTTGCTTTTTAATGCTTCAATACCACCTTGCTTATATTTCCTCGTCCATTCATAAATAGTGCGCATATAAACATTGTACTTTTTGGCTGTTATGGATGGACCATATTTAGATGCTTCTAAAACGATTTTCTTTTTCTCACCAGGGGTTCGCATCACGTTCTTTCCACCTGCAGTACGAGACATAAATAATCCTCCTTGTTATTAGATTAACAAAAATAAAAGTGGACGAGATTTTTTTCTTGTCCACTTTTACGATATCACTGCAGAACCTGGAAATGTTTCTTTTCATTTGTTGATTTAATTGCCTTGTTTCAACTTTAAATAGTTTAGCAAGATCGCTATCAAGCATTACTTGCTTTCCTCTAAACTCATAAATAAGTTCTTTAATTTCAATTTCTTCTTCGTTAATTAATAATTCTTCAAGTGCATTAGACATATTAAAAAGTACCTTTCATTAAGGGATTAAAATAATTCCCTTTACTATATATATCCGGGTAATTTTGGATTTTCTGCTAAATTGTTTTTCTGATTTATTAATAAATCACTTTTTGATAGGTCATAAGCAGGTGACAATTTGTCACCAACTCATATAACTCACGTGTATCTTTATATAAAAAAACTCCCTAACGGTTAAATTAGAGAGTTTTGCTTTATAAATAATTTAATTACCAAATAGCTGGTTCATCTGAAACATAGTGCCAAAAACCATCGATATCTGTTGGAGCAGAATTAACTGGTGAATTCTCTGAATATAAATAGAATTTTACATTTGCGCCATAAGTAAGATTCTTTGATTCAGCCCAATCTTCACCCCAGTTATCTGGGATTTCTGTTGCTTCAAAGAATACTCTAGCATTTCCGTTCATTTGGCCAAGACCACGATCAAGAATAATTGTATCATCGTGAAGAATCATATCGCCTTTGTAACCACGGAACGGATTCCAGCTTAAGGTTACTACACCTGGTCCATTGAAATAGATGTTTGTAATGGAGCTATCATCATTATCATTTCCAAAAGCATAGCTATCAATAAATAACTCATCTGGATTATTGAAAATTAATGTTTTTAAATTAATTGTATTTTGGCAGCTATATTCATGAATCTTGTAAACATCTGTTGGGACATTAAATGTTGGGTAAGCAGAAGCAGCTGGGTAATGAATTAATTCAGCACCATAATATTCATCATTTCTATATAAAACACCATCAAGTGCTTTGTAATTTCCTCCTGAATAATCATCTTCAATTTCAATTGAAGTTAAGGATTGAGTATTATGCAAAGCATATGATGCTTCAATATAATCTAGTCTCTTTGGAAGAGTTAAAGATGTAATAGCAGTGTCTCTAAATGCAGCATCATAAATTGATAAGTCTTCTGTTCCACCGGTTTCAAAAGTAACTGTAGTTAAATTAGTGCAGCCATCAAAAGCATTACAACCAATTGCTTCAATTGTGTTAGGAATATTAATTGAATGAATAGTGGTTTCACCATTAAATGCATATCCGAGAATATCAGTTACGGGATAACCATCAATATAATCAACTAAGACAACGTCAGAAACTGGAGCACTATCGAAGCCTTGAACTAAATATTTATCTCCGCTTCTAAAGTATTTAACATCATTAACAACTTTATATGGATTCTCATGTTCAACACATTCAGAAGGGTATGTGATGATTACTTGAGATAAAAATACATCGCTCATTTGACCACTCTCAATTGAGAAATAATTTGGTTGAACTCCGTTTAATGTAAATTCATAACCTTCACCATCAACTGTTGCAGTTTCGTAATCAACATAATGAACAACACCGCTTTGTCTAAAGCCATAGCGAATAAGAACATTTTGGTTAGCGCTTTTAACAAAGATGGATTCAATACCACGAACTTCATTACCTAAGGTATTAAAGATCTTTCCATAACCATTACCTTGTAAATAGACACCGCCTTCAGTAGCAGATACATTCTCATAATTAAGTGTTACGTTATTCTTTAGTTGATCAGTTTGAACAACAAATGTACCTGTATCCCAAGATGTAGCGTCTGTAATAACTGCGGTATTAAAAGTAATAGAATAAGATCCACTAGCTTTTAAGGCTGATACTTTGTTTCTGCTACACAATATTGATGCAGCAGTTACACCTAATACAAGTGTTGATGCTAAAGAAATAATAAAAACTTTCTTTTTCATTTTTTAATTAACTCCTCCTTATATAACGACTTAAGGATAACCAGCAAGGGTTTGCTTTATATTCTTTAAATCTTTTTTATTATATAAAATGTTAGGTTAAAACAAAACACTTATATTCAATATAAAAAAGAACTCCCTAACGGTTAAATTTGAGAGTTCTTAAAATTAATTAAATATTTATCTACCTTCAAAATAATTTTCAACTTCTCTAGCTTCGCCGTGGTCTAAAAGATATTGTTCACCATTAGTTAAATAAAGATAATATTGACCATCTGGTGTTTTTACCATTTTTAAAATTTGTGGTAAGTTGATCCATACTTTTGAACCATCAGGCATTTTCTTTACGAATTTAAAACTTCTCATGTTGATTCCCCTTTTTTATTAGTTTAGAAAAAAATAATTTTTGTTTCAATAATGCTTTTTTATGAAGTAACATATTTTTATATGAAACAAGTAAACTGTCCTAACTGTGGAGCCTCAATGGAATTTGAGGACAATAGAGAATTTGCCTTTTGTTCTTTCTGCGGAACAAAAATAATGCTTAATGAAAAAGTAACTATTAGTAGAAAAGACGAAATCCAAAATCTCCTTAATAGAGCATATGAATATGAAGAAAAGCATGATTATCTTAAAGCAAAAGATTATTGTAATCGTGTTCTTGATATAGATTCTTCAAATGAATACGCTCGTGCATTAGAAGAAAGATTACAAAATTCTGGCCCAATAAAAAATATTCACATTCAATATAAATCAGCTTTAGATGAAAAATTTAAGTTGAGAATTACTCTTGATGGATTTAATTGGATCGAAATACAACCAAATGGAGAATATCAAATGCAACTTCCTCCTGGTAGGCATAACATTTTGTTAGCAGCAGGAAAGAAACAAATAAAACAACGAGTTGAAGTATCAAATTCCAGAGATATTATTACAGTTACTTATAACTCTATTAGTCGATTTAAACATTTTGTAACAGTTGATTATTAAAAACACTACCCCTTCTACACAACTGGAGGGGTTTTTAATTAACAAAAAAGAGCTTCCTAGATTTAAGTCTAAGAAGCTCTTGAACTATATATTAGTTAACTAATTTTAGTCTTAAATTAGATTAATTAATTTTGTTCTCTTCTTTTAATAAAGAAGTATCCACCAATTGCGGTTACTGACACCAATGAAATGATAACAACAATTGCAACTGTGTTGGTATTTTCGCCAGCAATATTGCTAAGCATTAACTTAGCGCCACCACTTGTAGATCTGTTCATAAAGTTGGTGCCACCATAATTAGCAAGAATATTATCATATCTAGCTAATGCCTCTTCAATAATCTTTCCATTTTCATTAGCTGTTTTGCTAAGGAAATAAGAATTTGAACCGGCATATGATGATTCGCAAGAAGACCAGCTAGAGCCTAATGAACTCCATGTTGTAGAGTTAATACCTGTACCAGCAGCGCAGTCTTCAGCTGTTTCGTTTAAAAATTCAGCAGCATAACCATATGCACCAACGGCAGCTTGATTATCAGTTCCGATAAAGACAATATCATCAATATAAAAACGACCTTTGGATGCGGTAGTGCCCGCAATTGTAACTTCATCAGATGTGGTCGATAAATCAAATACTAGATAAGACCAATCTGCTGTAGCTGTTTGTTCAGTACCGTTGTTAACAGCAATTGTGGAAGTATCAGTTTCACTATTATAAGATTTAGCGTGAATAACGACTCTTTCAATCTCAACGCTACCTGGAGTAGTTAATTTTAAACTTCCAGCAACACTTGAAGAACCAAACTTGATTGCGTTTGCGTCAGGATAGACTTTTGTGTTGTTGCTATCATAAGCCAAATCATCTGCATCAGAACCGTTCGTAGCATTTCCCCAAGTTGTTTCAGTGAATTGAGTGGTACTTGCGCTGCAAGAGAAATCAATATCATAAACAGTTTTGCAATCAATGACAGTCACATTAAACAAAACATAATATGTTGAATCTGCATCGCTTTCCGCTTTAATCACTGCAGTTCCGCCAACAGTTGAGCCGGCAGTAATAACACCGGAAGAGTTAACACTAGCGCCACTACCAGAAACGACTGAATAGTTAATAACCTTAGAATCACTAGTGTTGTCTGGTGTGACAGCAACATTTAATTCGTGTGTCTTGCCTTTGACAATGTCAATATTAAATTCTTGACCAACAGCGGCTGCAGAACCATTAACAGATAAACCGCTAACATGAACTTCAGCATAACCACTATCGGTTGTAATCTCAATTGAACTAACCCTGGCTTGGCCAGCCGGCGAGAACGAAACGGAATCGTCATCTCCCAACCAAACTAATTCAGAATATGTTCCTGTCTCTCCGTCTTTTAATGCAATACGCGATGCAGGATAGCTTGAATCGCCAGCATCGATAAATTCAATCTTTCTGATGTTTTCACCAGAAGAAGAAATCGTTAGTGCTGATCCGCTATAAATACGATATTGGGCAGTGGTTGTTGCCAAACTAGTACCACTAATAGTAATTCCGTATTTAGTCATTGTATCAGCAGTAGTTGTTCCGCTAGTACCTTGATCAGTTCCAGCTGTAAATGTAACTTCACTTACATATGTAATCCCAGTAATAGTTCTGCTTGTTATACTATGGCCATCATAGGTACCGGAAATAGTTAAAGAAGTTGCACCATCAGCTGTATCATGATTAATATTAAAATCAGTTCCTGCAGTTAAAGTGCTTAAAGGAATAACGGATGGATCGCCTGAATTATATGTAACAGTTAATGATAAACCAGTAAAATCCCAAGCAGCATCTTTAATATAGGTCTTATTTGTCATATCCGTACCAGTAACTGTGATACTAGAAATTGTTCTAGTAGTTACAGTAATAGCTTGAGTAGTAGATTCTCCAAATAATGAAATAGAAACAGATGATTGATTTGTTAATGCTGTAGAAGTCGTTGGATTGAAAGTAAAAGCACTACCCAAATCGGAATATGCAAAATCGAAAGTTGTTGGATTAGGCGTATCATCATAAGTTGCAGTAACCACTAAGCCTGTTGGGTCAAAGTATTCGCCTTCATCATAAGCAACATCAGATGGTGCGGTTTTAACAGCAATAGAAGTAACATGAATTTGTGAAATAAGCTCGTTATTCATATTAAATTCATATGTTGAATTATGTTTTTTAAGTTCACCTGTAACAACGACAATATCACCAACCTTAACATCATCTACTTCTGAAAAATTAGCACCTGAAATTCCTTTCCCACTATAAACTTCCAGTGGACTGGTTTCGGAACCATCATCACTAATCCAATATGTTATTGAATTATATGTGGAATTATAAGAATCTACCTGATAAACAATGCCTTTTACATATTGACCAGCTAGATCAGATTTTGTATCAATAGCAGATCTTGCCTGCGCAACAGTATAATATGCTGTAGATGAGCTAGTAACATAGACATCATAACTATCAGAGTAATCAGTGCCGCTAACATTTGCGGTAGCTGTAATAGTTGCAGATCCAAATGAAACACCAGTCACTTCTCCGGTGCTAGAATCAACTGATGCAACTCCTGGAGTATTTGACGAATATGAAATTGTGGCTCCACCAAGATTTGCTCCAGTCGCAGCATTCGTAACTGTACCGCCAACACCAACTAATCCTGTTGGGTTTGAAAAAGTAACAGTTGGTGTCGATGTTTGAATATCTTGGTAAAAACAAACTTTACCCAGTGACAATAAACCATTACTACTGCCACTGGCCATATCAAATGCAATAGTGTAATAATCATATGCATCTTGATTTGATAAAGATAATGTCGTTGGTGTGGTTGCGCTTGTTGAAACACTAGTTGTGCTTGCTAATTGTGTACCAGTTGTACCATGCGATGCACCGCCATACACTTTTAAGCTATTAAGTTTTCCAGATGTAAGAGCTGTAATATACAAATCCACTTTAGTAAATGTGATATCACTTAATGAACTAGTATTGTAGATGGTTGCAACTGATGCGTTGTTTTTACGACCACATTTAATGGTTTTGTTCGCTCCTGAAACGGAGCTACTCCAACCCCAACCATTATTGTTGAAGTTGGCAATTGTCCAGCCGACAGAATTACTATCAGTTTCAGTAAATGTGCCCGTATAACCACTATTTGATGCTCCGCCACCAAATGTAATAGTGTTAGTAATTTGCTCAAGAGCATCAACTCCACTTGCTTTTTGACCACCAACAGCAACACCTACTCCGGCTGCTAAGGAAAGTCCTAATACTAACTTAGCAACCTTTGTTAATAATTTATTCATAATAATTTTCTCCTTTCTTTTACCTCCAGATTGAATCTAATTATCTGTGAGGTTTTTATGAATAAATGTTCGTATCATCTTTTCTTTTTATTAGTGCCTTTCACCTTTAATTAAATTAATAAGAAAAGATATACGAATATGATTTGTTATCTTCTTTACACTTAAAGAGTACGTTTAAATAAATTAAACAATCTTAGATATAAAGAAAGATAACTCTTTAAGGAGATTAGAGATTAAGAGCAATGTGCACTTTCGTTCTTTCTTCTTCTAATAACCTTAAAACTTGAAAAGAGAAACAAACTTTTATTATATTTATTAATCCTTTGACCAGTAGAATTAAGAATGTAAATATGTACTTGTCTAACTCTTTTCTAAATATATTTTATTATAAAATATTTAATTCACAACAACTCTTTATGTGTATATGTATTTATATCAAAGATATATATTACAAATATGGGAATAATGAAAGTGATTACAATTATATTTCTTATAGATTAATTTAAAAATCAGTTTTATTAACAATAGATTCAAAACTACTATCGTGTGCTATACGATAAGCCTTTTCAATATAAAAGGAGGGATCTAACTTGAATGATGATTCACTCACCAAAACACAATAATCCTTTTTAATTTTGTTCGGTTTATCAAAGAGTCTATTGACATAAATTTCAAAAATATCCGGAAATGTTTCTTGCAAATTTTCTACAACAGCTTTTGGAAATATGGATTCCTTATATTTTCCATTATAATCTCTTGCCCAATTAGTATTCATGTTTCCATAAGTATCTTTAATATTTTGAATTACACAAACTATTCCGTTTCTATGAGATGTAATTCCGCCTCTTGTTTGTTCTCTTAAAGAGTATCTGATTTCCCAATCGACCCAATCACTATATTTAACATTTGGCGATATAACTACAATCGTGACAGAAGTATTAAAAATCATCTCCTTGAGATAATCTTTGATTGTTGAAGTTGCAAGGTTTAATGGCGAATATCCTTTTTCTCCATTATAAAAATGTCCTTCCTTGCCTAGCTTAAATCTCAATTCATCTCGAGTATTTGCTGCATCACTATATTTATACGAAACGAATACTTCACGTCCCATTATAAGACTCCTATTAAAAGCAAAATGCCAAAAATGGCTGAAAAAAGAAGCATTGATAAATACACAACTATTGTGGAAATAGATTTAACCATTGCTTTAAAATAGGCCTTGCACTCTTCTTTTTTTGACATTAATTTTGTTGAAAAGAGTAAAGGTGAATTATCTCCTTCCTCATAATCTGCTTGCGCTATTCTCTTATATTCATCTCTCAAAATTCTTTCTTTGCATAAATAAAAAGAGTCAATAATCCAGAATAAAAGTATTATTGGGCAACACATAATAACCATCATTGTTGCACGCAATTCTGTAGCAGCAAACACAGTTAAAAAAGCCGAACAGATTAAAATGCAAAATTCCTTGCACTTAAAAGATGCTTCTCTCATTGAAGTAATAATATTTTCAATAAACTGTAAACTTATTTCTTTTTCATGAGTCATTATGAATGTCCTCCTTTATTTTTAGTCAATTTCATGATCTATATCATACAAGTCTTTTCTCGATTGTATTTCATAACAATGATTTATCGCGTTTTCTATTTTCTCTTTTGAATTTATCTCTTCCCATTTATAAAACGAGATATATGAATGCGATTTATCGTAATATATTGTGTCTCCCGCACTACACGTTCTACACATATCATTCTTTTTAAGATTAAAAGTATTTTTACCAATAATTTTAAAAAGAGTATGTGTTTTGTTTAATCTACATCCACTTTCACAACACGTTTTGTTTTCAAAATAATAAGAATAACTTCCATTTCTATCCGGCAAAACTATAGCCATCATAGCGTTTGTGTCACTTGTAATTTCTTTGCCTGCGTTATTGTGTCTCGTGTTCTTGTCGAGAGAGTATTTTACTTCCCACGGAATCCATTGAGACCTGTCAGTTAAGGCGTGATTCCTCATATTTGGAGAAATAATAACAATAGTCATTGTTGAATCATATATTTTATCCTTTAATATTTCCCATATCTGATCATCTGATAAGGTGCTTAAATCATTATTATCATCTTCAGCTTTACAGTAGTGAGTGGAATGATTATCTAAGTATTCCGCTAAAACATCAACATAATCTCTTGGAGTTACATCATAATTTGAATTAGCATCTTGAAAAAGATTGTGTTTGATTCTTTGAAACACATTTGTGTCATAATACTTATAAGAAATAAAGATTTTGTGTCCCATTTAAAATCCTAAAATCAAAAATTCCGATTGTCTTTCATAAACTGCATCAAATTCTCATGGATAATACCATTTCTTTTTTGTAAAAGATTATCCGCAGTTAACACGTACTTTGGATAATTATCCTTTATTTTTTCTAAAGAAAAGTATTCCCTATCCTCTGTCTCCCGACTATTTAATATTGTGTATGCGACTTGTACATAAGAATAATTTAATTCTTCATCTTTTAAAATAAAATCACACTCCAAATTACCTATTCGCCCAACGCAAGCATCATATCTTTTTGATTTAGCGTAAATAAATACTATATTTTCTAATATCGGTCCATAATTTATTCTACTATCAGGATTTGTAATTTGTAACAAAGATAAGTCTGCTAAATAATACTTTTTTTCATTTTGGAACATTTTTCTCGATTTCAAATCAAATCTATCGCAAACATAAATTATTTTCGCATCAATTAAATGTTGAATATATTTAGAAACTGTATTAAAGCGAATAGCTATTCCATTTTTGTTTAAATCTTTAACTATATTATTGATGCTAGTAATAGAACCAAAATTATTAATCACATAGTCTCTAATAAGATTAAAAGCCGCAACATTTTTAATTTTTACTCTCTTTTTAATGTCTTTTTTAAAAATCTCATCAACTAAGCTATGTGTGTATACACGTTTTGACGAAAAATCATCAAAAAACAATGCACGAGGAAAACCACCCTCCAATATATATTTATTCAATTCTAGTAAAAGATTTGAATTTACAGAAATATCATAAAAATTTTTCATCTCTAAGTATTCATAAAAACTCAATGGAAAAATCTCAAATTCCATATATCGCCCTGTTAAATGAGTTATAAGTTCACCACTTAACAAATATGAATTACTACCAGTAATAAAAATAGAATAATCTCCTACTGATCGAAAATGGTTAACAACCGTTTCAAAATTCGAAACATTTTGGATTTCATCTATAAATAAATATTTTTGCCCTTCAAGTCCATAAGATGCTTTTTCAATAAGTTCTTCTAATGTTTCATCGTTTTTTATATTTTTAAAGCCTCTTTTTTCCAAATCGATAAAAATGACATTCTCAGATTTGACGCCATTTGCAAGAAGTTCTTCAACAATCATTTTCATAACTGATGATTTTCCACATCTTCTAATACCGGTAATGACTTTGATAAGATCATTTTCATGATAAAAAGGCCTTATTCTTTTTAAATAATTTTCTCTTTTATATAGTTTCTTTTCCATAATGCAACTTAATTTTAATCAATTTAAGAGATAAACGCAAGTTATCGAGCAATTATTTTACTTTTTTTAATATTTTTGCCTAATAACATGCAAGTTTTATGTTTTTATATTTTGATTTCGAAAAGCAATTACAGTCGTAAACACCTTACCCAATAATAATGCCACCAACAACTCTAACCATAGTTTTGAAAGTGTCGAGTATCTGATTAGGAATATTATTAGAGTAAAAGTTCAAGATAAATTTATTATTTTTATCAACACTATAAAAATTCCCAATTTCCCATGAACACCATTGTTTAATTGAAACGCCATGTTTTACCTGCAATTCGCTTGCTGCAGTTCTCATAAATAAAAATTGATTTGAGGTTTTAATTTGATAATAAATTGTTTCCTTTAAAAGTGCGGTGTCATCAATTTTATGATTCCACATCCAATCAACAAACAAAAAACCACCATTCAAATAAAAATAAATGAATAAGGCAAAAGAAAGTCCTTTGTCGGTATAGGCATAAGAAAGAAATGTCTTTGGACGGCGTTCGAATTGTTCTGCATTCATATGAAATTTAAATTTTTTCTCAATTACTCTATTGTGATAACTTGTAATTGTGGCAAAGAAAAAATTTATCCATTCATTTTTATTTAGTCTTTTTTCTTTTTCGCTAAGTGTGTCATCAATTTTTCTTAAATATTTAGAATTAATAAACTCCCTAAATGATTCATTTTCGAAATCTGCAAGCTTTTTTGCAAACAAGTCATCAACCATATGAATTTCGATTTCTTCATATTCTTTTTCCAATTCTTCTTCCAATTTCTTTACTAACATTGCGCTATCAGAAAACATTGTTTTTAGAAAAATAATATCATCGAAAGAATCAGAAAAAAGACCAATGTTTTCGGTAACTAAATAATATAAATCAGATCGTGATATTGCACTTCTTTTGCCGCTATCCATAAAATTTCCCTTTTTTATTTAGATTTTACATAGATTGTTAAGAAATACATAGTGCTGTTCGAAAAACTAATACTATTAATTTTGTGCACTACAGAAAACTTTTTTCTTTTATATTACTCATTTTTATTGTTTTGATAAATAAAAAATATACTCTTTTAAGAGTTAATTTTTCATATATATGACTATAAGTGAGAAAAAAGTATTATTAATATAAATAAAAGAAATAAACTTTGAATTTAGTGATTTCTTTTTAATGTTTGGGTTTCTTTTTTCTAGACCTTTCTATGCTTTCTCTTGGAAATTTATAGTTACATCTGATCCAAGCCAAGTATTTTAAATACAAGGATAATCATCACTTATTTTGCCATAACCATTATATCTTTCGTAATTTTTAATATTATAAATAAAAATGCTCAAATGAGCATTCCTATTAATTGCTGAATGCTTATCTTTAGATTCCATTCAGCCGCTTTTTGCCTCAGTTTTTAGGTTTTTTCTAATAATTAAAGAGTTGAATATAAACCATGTAAATTACAATACTCTAAAGCTTTTAAAACTTTTTCACCTTCAAGTAATGCAAACTTTGCTTCTGGCTTATCGCCTGGTTTAAGAACTTTTCTTTGATTACCAAAATTGGTTTGAAGCATAATCCACTCAATATAGTGGGCGTCAAGCATTGGATGATCAACTTCTCCTACTTTAACTGTTACGATATTGCCTTCAACACTTACCACTGGAATGTGTTTTTCATGTGCTCCATCTTGAGTGTTTGAAACAAGTTCTTCCATAGGTTGTCCACAACAAAATGTTGGAACTGGAACATCTTTTACTAAGGCAACAATCTTGCCACAATGTTTACAACGATAGAATTTCATATTAATTCGTATTATTCAGTTAAGCCTAGTTTGATGACTGAATAACTTTCTCCTTTCTAGGCTATAATTTCTATATGCTGTGTACCTGTCCCATTTTATTGCCACTA
>JAEEGK010003232.1_pt1 | contig 40698 bp, 33 predicted proteins | sample 8958771 | NCBI WGS metagenome assembly JAEEGK01 (sample SAMN16246547, study PRJNA631951) | gut metagenome | biome: gut microbiome; feature: rumen; material: SC-attached | host: Bos | place: Iran: Karaj | collected 2018-10
AATACAATATTGATGATTTATCTAGAATGAGTATTGTTAAGTTAAGTGAAACACTTAAAACTATTAAGTTAACTGAAAGAGAAGAAAAGATAGCTCATATGATTATAAAAGAAATCATCAATAGATTAGATTTTCTCGCAAATGTTGGGCTTGATTATCTTACACTTAATAGAGCGTCTAATACATTGTCAGGTGGTGAAGCACAACGTATTAGACTCGCAACTCAAATAGGATCTAAATTAACTGGAATAGTATATGTCCTTGATGAACCATCAATTGGACTGCATCAAAAGGATAATCAAAAGTTAATCAATGCCCTAAAAGAAATGAGAGATTTAGGTAATACACTTCTTGTAGTTGAACATGATACTGAAACAATAAGAAGTGCTGACTATATTTTAGACTTTGGTCCTAATGCCGGAGTTAATGGTGGAGAGTTAGTATTTAGTGGTACATATGATGAACTCATTAAGAACTCTAATACGTTAACTGCGAAATATTTAAGAGGCGACATTGATATTGAAGTGCCTAAGAAAAGACTAGAACCTCAAAGAGGTTATATTAGTCTTAAAGGCGCAAGATGTCATAACTTAAAGAATGTTGATGTTGATTTCCCAATTGGACTAATCACATATGTAACTGGTGTATCAGGTTCTGGAAAGAGTTCACTCGTTAATGACTGTCTCTCTAAAGGTGCTTTAAGAGAAATAAATGGAAAGAAAGTGGTCCCTGGAGAATATGATTCACTAGATTTATCAACCATCGATAAAGTAGTTGTAGTAGACCAATCTCCAATTGGTCGTACTCCAAGGTCTAATCCAGCTACATACATTGGTGTATTTGATGAAATTAGAAGTCTATTCGCATCAATGAGCGAAGCTAAAGCTAGAGGATATGATAAATCAAGATTCTCATTTAACGTTAAAGGTGGAAGATGCGAATACTGTGGAGGAGATGGCGTCACTAGAGTTGAAATGAACTTCCTTCCAGATGTATATGTTGAATGTCCTGTATGTCATGGAACTAAGTATAATAAAGATACTTTAGATATTAAGTTCAAGGGTAAAAATATCGCTGAAGTCCTTGATTTAACAATCAAAGAAGCAATTGATTTCTTTGAGAATCAACCAAGAATTTTAAGACAACTTAAGACCATTGATTCAGTAGGCCTTGGATATGTTAAACTTGGTCAATCATCAACTACTTTATCTGGTGGTGAAGCTCAAAGAGTTAAACTTGCATATGAACTTAATACTAGAATTTCATCTAATGCATTATATATTCTTGATGAACCATCAACTGGCCTTCATCAAGATGATATTAATAAGTTACTTAATGTCTTATATAAGATTAGAGATGCTGGCGCAACTATCATTATCATTGAACATAATCTTGATATGATTAAGACCGCAGACTATATAGTTGACCTTGGCCCTAAGGGCGGAGATGAAGGTGGTTATATAATTGCGAAAGGTACGCCAGAAGAATTAGTTAAAAATAAAAAATCTGACACAGCTAAATTTTTAAAAGATTTACTATAAAAATAATATGGTGAAATACCCGGATATGTGATAATATATTTATACACGTATTTTAATAGAGGTAAATATATGAATATATTGAGTAGTCTATTATTAAGTGGAAGTTCTAACGGCTGGTTTAGCGAATGGTTCTATGAATCTTATTTCTTTAAAATAGGAGGATTTGAAGTAGCTAAATACGCTGTATGTATTCTAACTGGAATAATTGTAGCTTTCTTCGTTTGTACTAATGAAGGAAAGAAGATGGGCATCAGAAGAGATGATATTCTAACTATTTTGATTATTGCGGTTCCTGCATGTATCATTCTTGGAAGAATTGGATACATGCTTACAGATGGAGTTCCTACTTTTAAAACTAAAATTGAACAATATGGATTCTTCCCTGGAATATTTGGTGGACTCATGAGTATTATTGGATTTGAGAATGCTCCTGGAGATTGGACTAACTATGGTATTTCAGGTATTACAATTATCGCAGCTATTATTGGTGTTGCAGTTGTAATCGTTGTTGCTTGTGCTATAAAAAAATGGAAGATCGCAAACCTCGCAGACATGGTTGCGCCAGGCTTACTTATTGGTCAAGCATTCGGAAGATGGGGTAACTTCTTTAATAGAGAAGCTTATGGAATCGTTGTTGGTGGATGGACACTTAATGGAACAGAATTAATCCCAAATCTTACAGTTGATGCACAACGTGCTAAACTCTTATCATTTGGTATTCCAAAATTCATCGTAAACAATATGCTTATTGATGGTGGAAACTACTACTATGGCCTTGTTGATGGCGTTCAACGTTATGGCTATGTTAGTGGTGCACAATACTATCACCCAACATTCCTTTATGAATCACTCCTTAACTTAATTGGACTTGGATTCTACTTTATCGCAAGACGCTTATTCCCTAAACTTAAGAGCGGAATGATTGCGGCTGGTTACTTAATTTGGTATGGAATTGTTAGATTCTTTATTGAAATAATAAGAACTGATTCACTCTATATTAATTTCTTTGGTACACCAGTGAAAAATGCCCAAGTTTTCTCAATTGTCTTTATTTTAGTCGGTATTGGATTAATGCTTTATTTAGGCTTATCTAAGAAACAAGAATTATATAAAGACGCAATTAAGAAAGGTGAAAAGATTCAAGAAGAAGAACTTAAAAACGATAAAGATGAAGTAGTTAAAATCGAGGATAAATAATATGAGTTCTTTTTCTAATCAAGTTAAAAATGAAATCACTGTGATTGATGAGGTAGTTAATAAAAAAGAACTTTTAAGAGGTCTTCTTCAAATTAACGCAACTATCTCATTCACAAGTGAAGGTCTAACACTTAAATTTAAAACTAAAAATATAAACATCGTAAACTTACTTGCGGATTTAATCTATGAATTCTATAAGACAGAATCTACTATTTTAAGTTCTCAAGAAAAAAGATTAAACAAAGAAACTATATATATGCTTGAGGTTAACCAAAATGCATCATATATAATTAGAGATTTAAAGATAGTTGAAGCTAAAGAAGATATTTCTTATTCACTTAAAAAAGAAATAAGTTCTGAAGATGAAAGAGCTTCATACTTAAGAGGCGCATTCCTAGCTTGTGGTTCTATTAATGATCCTAAGAGTTTAACTTATCATATGGAAATTCAAACATTCAATATGATGGTCGCAACTAACTTAAGAGATTTAATGAATACATTTGGTTTAAACGCAAAACTATCTAAAAATAGAAGAGGATACATTGTATATCTTAAGAAGGCAGAAACTATTTCTGACTTCATAAGAATTATTGGCGCATCTGAATCAGTAATGGAATTTGAAAACTTAAGAATTGAAAAAGACTTATCAAATTCCATTAATAGAATTATGAACTGCGAAATCGCAAATCAAAGAAAGACTGAAGAGTCCGCAAGACGTCAGATAGATGAGATTAACTATTTAATGTCTCATAATATTGAATTGAAACCTGGATTAAAAGATGTGGCGAATCTACGTCTTAAATATCCAGATGATTCATTAACTGAACTTTCAGTAAAATCAGAAGAAGAGTTAGAAAAACCTATTTCAAGAAATACAGTTATTCATAGACTAAGAGAGATTCATGATATATTTGTGAATAATACAGCATCCCAAGAATAAAATTCTTGAAAAAATAGGTCTATTAAAATATAATAAATAATCGAGGTAATAAATATGGCAAAATATTCAGAGGGATACCAAAGACAGGTATCTGACAAAAAGAAACTAATTATTTTAATTTCATCAATTGTAGCTCTAGTAGCTTTAGTAATATTAGGAGTTTTTCTTTTTAACAAGTTCGCTAAGAAATCAACTAAGTCATTAACTGATGAAGCTTATCAAGAATATTTCTTAACTGACTACACTAAATTATTAAAACAAGAAAAATCAAATGGTGGTAACTACATTATTTATGTATGTTCTACTGATTCTTCAGCTGAAGATCACAACCTTTCTTACGTATTAGCTTATCTAGACAAGCAAGTTAAAGGTGAAACTGAAATGAAGTTATACTTATTAGATTATTCAAAGTTTGATTCTGATTCAGATGATACTGAAAAATCTAATGCAACTAAAGTTGAAGAGTCTTTAGGTTTCAAACCTTCAGGAATTGGAAATCTAATTTACGTTAATGATAACGACATTGTTAATAAATCAACTCAAGTATTAACAAAAGAAGCTGACGTTCAAAAAGCTCTTAAGAATATTCAAAAGACAGGACGTTGGGAATAAAAGAACCCTTTTTGGGTTTTTTTATTATTATGCGGAGGTTTTATGGCTGAATACATAACTGAAAAACTAATTGAAAACATTGCGGAGAATTTAGGAATTAAGAAATCTCAAGTAGAAGCTACACTTAAACTACTTGAAGAAGGCGGCACAATTCCTTTTATCGCAAGATATAGAAAGGAAGTAACTGGTTCTTTAGATGAAAATGAAATTAAAGAAATCTCTAAAGAATATGAATATGGTCAAGCTTTAAATAAGAGAAAAGAAGACGTAATGAGATTAATCGATGAGAAAGGCATGCTCACTGATGAACTCAAGAAAGAAATTGAGGACGCAACTAAGCTTATCACTCTTGAAGATATCTATAGACCATTTAAGGAAAAGAAAAAGACTAAGGCAACTGAAGCTATTAAAGCTGGTCTTGAACCTTATGCTAACTGGGTTATGTCTTTCCCTAAAGAAGGTGACCCTTATAAAGAAGCTAAAAAGTACGTAAACGATCTTGCACCATCTGAAGATAAAGTTATTGAAGGCGCAATGTACATTATCGCTGAAAAAGTATCTGATCAAAAAGAATACAGAGAATACATCAGAGAAAAGATAATGGAAAGAGGCTTTATTACTTCATCTAAAAAGAAGAACGCAGTAGATGAAAAAGAAACTTATAGAGATTACTATGAATATAACGAAAGAATCTCTACTATTAAAAGCTATAGAACTTTAGCTTTAAATAGAGCTGAAAAAGAAAAAGTAATCACTGTATCAATTGAATGTGATAGAGATTACTTAGTTAATTATTTAAAAAGAAAGGTAAATAAGAAACCTGAAGCTGTCGCATCATTTATTATTGATAACGCTTGTGAAGATTCATTTGATAGATTAATCTTCCCATCAATTGAGCGTGAAATTAGAGCTATTCTATCTGATCAAGCTGAAGACGATGCGATTAAATTATTTGGTGTAAACTTAGAGAACTTACTTCTTACTGCACCTATTAAAGGTAAGATGGTTCTTGGTGTTGACCCTGGTTTTAGAACTGGTTGTAAAGTTGCAGCTCTAGATAGAACTGGTAAAGTACTTGGTAAAGGTTTAATTGAACAAAACCAAAGATTCCCAGAAGAAAAAGTACCTGAGGAAAGAATTACTAAAGCCAAGAACTTAATTACTAACGTTGTACGTAAATATAAGATTGATATTATCGCAATCGGTAATGGTACTGCATCAAGAGAAACTGAAAAGTTTATTGCTGAAACTATTAAAGAGAATAATCTTCCATGTAAATATGTAATTGTTAGTGAAGCTGGTGCATCTGTATATAGTGCATCTAAAGTAGCTCAAGAAGAATTCCCTGATTTCCATGTAGAAGAAAGAAGTGCGGTATCAATTGGTCGTCGTATTCAAGACCCACTCGCAGAACTCGTTAAAATTGATCCTAAATCAATTGGTGTAGGTCAATACCAACATGATGTTACTGAATCAAAACTATCTGATACACTTGATTTCGTAGTTGAAAAGGCAGTTAATGAAGTTGGTGTAGATATTAATACTGCATCTAAATCACTTCTTCAATATGTATCTGGCTTAAATAAAACTACAGCTCAATCAATTGTTACATATAGAGAAGAAAATGGAGAATTTAAAAATAGAGAACAATTAAAGAAAGTTCCAAAGATTGGTGATAAAGCCTTTGAACAAGCCGCAGGCTTCTTAAGAGTTCCTGAATCATCTAATCCATTTGATAAGACACCAATTCACCCTGAATCATATGAAATAGCTAGAGAAATCTTAAAATATTTAGGATTCACTGAAAATGATTTAGGCTCTAATGATTTAATTAGAAAAGTTAATTCAACTGATCAAGCTAAAGTAGCTAAAGAATTAAATATATCTGAAGTACTCGTTGAAGATATCTTTAAAGCCTTTATCGCACCTAATAGAGACCCAAGAGATTCGCTTCCTCAACCAATCTTGAAGAGTGACTTACTCACTCTTGAAGATTTAAAACCTGGAATGAAGCTTGAAGGAACTGTAAGAAACATTACTGACTTTGGTGCATTCATAGATGTAGGTATTCATGAATCTGGACTAGTTCATATCTCTAAGATGGCAAAAAGAAGAATTGCTCATCCAAGTGAAATATTAAAAGTTGGAGATATCGTAGAAGTTTGGGTTGTAGATACTGATCTTCAAAGAAAGCGTTTAGCTCTCACAATGGTTAATCCAGCTGAATAGTAAAAGTATAAGTCAAGGCATAAAAGTCCTTGACTTATACCTTATTTATAGGGTAAAATAATTAAGCCGTGGAGCAGTACCCAAGTGGTTGAAGGGGCGCGCTTGCTAAGCGTGTAGATCGGGTTAAACCGGTGCGAGAGTTCAAACCTCTCCTGCTCCGCCATTACTTAAAAAACAGTGATACGTTATGTATCACTTTTTTTCTGCTTGAAATATGTATATCTCTTTTATATTATAAATTGACAAAAACTACCGAACGGTAGTATAATCTTTTTCAGTTGGAGGATGACTATGACTAAGAGAAAAGAAATTATACTATCAACTTTAAATTTAGCATCTAAATATGGCTTAAAAAGTTTATCTATGTCACAGATCGCAGAAAGTGTAGGTATTAAAAAACCATCATTATATAATCACTTTAATTCTAAAGAAGAATTAATAAAAGAAATGTATGGATATATTAGAAATCAATCTAAACAAGATATTCCAAATATTTCTATCGAAGACATTCTTAAGAAAAGTACATATGATATTTTATTTGATTCTGTAATGAATTATAAGAAAATGATTATGAATGAAGAAATGTTTAAATTTTATAGCGTTATTTATTCTGAAAGAGCAACCAACAATGAAGCATCACAAATCGTAATTGAAGAAACAAATAAAATGATTAATGCAACTAAAGCATTATTTGTTCTTTTAAAAGAAAATAATAAATTATTTATTGATGATATTGAAATGGCCTCTATTTCATTTTCTATGACTATACATTCTCTAATAGATTATGAAATAGACTTAAAAAAGAGTAATCAAAATTATGATGAGAATAATATATCAAAATATATTAAATGGTTTTCAAGTCAATATAGTAAGGAGTAGTTATGAAAAATAAAAAGTTAATTAATTGGTTATGTTTGTGCGGTGTTTTAAGCATCATATTCTATTTACTTCATGATATAATCGGTGCTATAAATTATCCTGGATATAATTGGATGAGCCAGGCAGTTAGCGACTTAACTGCGGTAGATGCCCCATCATTTGTTATAGCTAGTGGTTTTACTACGGTTTATAAAATACTTCATTGTGTAGCATTATTGCTTGTATGTATTTTAGTAAAAGATGAAAGAAAATCATTAAGAGTTGGTATATATTTATACACAATAATGGGATTTGTTTCATCAATTGGTTATGCGTTATTCCCACTTTCAAGTGCTGGATATGATGGATCAGTTCAATCATTTATACATGTATATGTTTTAACTATTCTGGTAGTGTTATTATCTATTGTATCTTTAACAATAATAGCTATTGGTTCATTTAAGAGTAATTATAAATTACTTGGAATATTAGCTTGTGTTTCTTTAGGCTTGATGTTTATTGGGGCAATAGGAAGCCAAATTGTTCCAAAAGAAATGTTTGGTGTAGTTGAAAGATTTAGTACTTATAGCGCAGTTATATTTAATGGTATATTAGGCATATTTGGATTTATGAAAAACACAGTTGACGAATAATTTGATGATTATTTGTTAATTATGAATTATTTCAGTAAATAATAATAAGGTATCTTAATTGATACCTTTTTATTTGAATAAAAATAGATACTAAAATGATATAATGTAATTGATGAAATACATACATATATTTATTCATAATAATACAATAATTTCTCTATGATATTCTTATCATATTATTTTATATTTGCTAAATTATAGTTTGTTTTCCAGGGGGTTTTTATGGAAAAAAGAAATGGATTTAATAGTAAGCTTGGATTTATCCTAGCGGCGGCTGGAAGTTCCGTTGGACTTGGTAATTTATGGAGTTTTCCATATAAGACAAGTCAAAATGGCGGAGCGTCTTTTGTGATAGTCTATATAATAAGTGTAATAGTGCTAGGTTCAATACTTTCTATCGCAGAAGTGTTCGTTGGAAAAAGAGCGGAAGCTAACGCAGTTAGCGCCTATAAGAAAATACGTAAGAACTTTGGATGGGTAGGACTATTAAGTATAGTTATTGCGTTATTTATAACTTTCTATTATGTAGTACTTGGTGGATACACCATTAAATATACAGTTAATTCATTCTCTAATAATACAAATACACTTGAATCATTCTCATCTAATATTGGACTTGTAATATTATATACTGCGATATTTTTAATTATCGCAGTAGTAATTATATCTTTTGGAGTTAAAAAAGGTATTGAAAATGCTAGTAAGATCTTAATGCCTGCCTTAATAGTGATATTAATTGGTATAGTTATTTATTGTCTCTGTTTAGGAAACGGAGTAAAAGAAGGATTAAACTATTATTTAAACCCAGATTTTAAAGCATTAGGATTTAAAGGAGTTCTCGCGGCAATGAGTCAAGCATTTTTCTCTTTATCAACTGGCGCAGGTGTACTTCTTGCCTATGGTTCTTATGCAGGAAAAGATGTAAAGATCGGAAGCTCAGTACTCTGGATTGCCTTCTTTGATACATTTGTAGCTTTACTTGCTGGTCTTGCGATATTCCCTGCGATTTATCACTATAAAGCTGAGACTGGAATAGAACTCCAAAACAATGGAATTGTATTATTATTCTCATCTATGCCTATAGTATTTGGTAACCTTGGAGTAATCGGAAAGATTGTCTCATTCTTATTCTTTGGAATGGTTAGTATTGCGGCTATCACTTCAGTCATTTCAATCCTTGAAGTAGTATCTCAATACTTAATTCAAAGATTTAAATTAAAGAGAGTTATCGCAAGTACTATCGCTGCGACACTATCGTTTTTAGTATCTATTCCGATTGGAATATCCTTGGGGTTTGAATTAAGTGGAAAAGAGAGTCTTAGAATTGCGGGAAGAAACCTGCTTGATGTCTTTGATTTAATAACTACTTCAGTATTTATTCCAATAAGTTGTCTTTTCTTAGCTTTAGCTAGTGGCTGGTTCATGTATAAATATGAATCTAAAAAAGACGCCTTCAGTATTAAACTTCTTAGTGAGAATTACAAGAAAGATGGAATGGATTTAGGCTGGTTTAGTAAAATCTATTCATTCATTATTAAATACTTAGCACCTCTCTTAATTCTCTTAATTGAAATATTTGGAATAGTTGATATTATCTTCCCTAAAATCGGAGATACAAGAGTATTCTCGTTAAGTGGTCTTACAATAGAATTAATCGCTATAAGCATTTTAGGCCTTATTATCTTTATCTATTTTGTGTTCTTAAAGAATAAAGAGACTGGCAATAATAGTGATGAACTAAAAACAAAAGAAAAAGGACTTTGATGTAATAAGAGACTAGAATTAATCTAGTCTTTTTTCTTTTTGAGTAAGTAAATGTGAAAAAATAAAGAAAAACATAAACATAAAATTCAAATAAAATACAAGTTTGGGCTTTGATTTATTGTAAAAGATAAACCAATAATCGATAATAAAAATAGAATCCTTATTTTTATTAAGTATTTAGGAGGAAAGATATGGAAGAAAAAAGAGTATTAATAGAAACAAAGAATCTAATTAAAACCTATGGTGAAGGCGAAGGTTTAATGTATGCCTTAAATGATGTATCAGTTAAGGTTTATGAACATGACTTTCTTGTAATATTGGGTGGATCTGGTTCTGGTAAATCAACTCTCCTAAATATGATTGGTGGAATTGATAAAGTTGATAAAGGAGAAATTATCGTTGAAGGTAAAGATATCGTAAAGTTCAATGATAAAGAATTAACTTTATATAGAAGGGATACAGTAGGATTCGTATATCAATTCTTTAACTTAATAAATGATATTACAGTATTCCAAAATGTAATTCTTGCGCCTGGTTCAAGAGATAAAGAAAAAGCTATGGAACTTCTTAAAAGAGTTGGCCTTGAAGGGAAAGAAGGAAAATTCCCAAGACAATTATCAGGTGGTCAACAACAGCGTGTTGCGATTGCCAGAGCTTTAAATAAGAATAGTGAAATCTTATTATGTGATGAACCAACTGGTGCGCTTGATGACATATCAGGTAAACAAGTACTTAAACTACTAGAAGAAATTCATAATGAAGGTAAGACAATAGTTCTAGTTACTCATACAAAAGAAATCGCCGGTATGGCTAATAGAATTATCACTATGAAAAATGGCGTAGTAGTTAAAGAAGAAGAAAATAAGAATATTGTTAAGGCAGAAGAGGTGGTTTGGTAATGATTAAGATAATGCTAAAACCATTCTTTAAGAAATTCTTTGGTTTATTTATTTCAATGGTTTTTGTATCTGCATTATCTATCGCAATGCTTAGTGCTTTCGCATCTACAATTACAAATCTATCTGATACATGTAAAGGATATTTAAAAGAATATCAAAACATTGATGGAATGTTTAAGACTCAAATTGTTGAACGTTCTAATATAGATAATATTAGTAATGTTGAAGGTGTTGAACGTGTTGGCTTTAGATTATCTATAGATGCAAAGATGCAAAAAGAAGATGGTAGAACAATTACTTCAAGAATATTTACTTATGTTGAAGGTGAAACTGCCGGTAACTTTAAACCTTATGTAATAGATTCAATCGAAGAAAAAGATAATATTGTAAATATTGGTGTTGTAAGAAAGTTTGCCGAGAATAACAATATTAAATTAGGCGATACTATTAAAGTTGGTTATTTTAAAACTTTTGTTAATTTATATGTAAATGAAATAGTTGAAACTCCAGAAGGAGTTCAAGCAAGAGCCAATGAATATGTGTGGAGCGATAGCTCTGACTTTGGTTATCTTTATGTTGAAGAAAAAGAATTAGATAAAGTTCTAAGTAACATCGCTAAACAAATAGATAAAAAGATTAGTGAATCATCAGAGTATAAAGAATACTATGAAAGAGCGAAAGAACTAGCTGGTTTTGATGTTGATAAACTAATTCAAGAATATATTGAAGGTAAAAATCAATTATCTAAATATGCAAACCAAATTTTAATTACCGCAAAAGAGGGTTACACTGAATCAGAAGTAGTAGAAAACGTTAAAAAGTATTTAGAAGCTCGTAATGTGGTTATTAAACAATCAAGTGAAGCACACAAATTATTCTATGTATTATTCCTTGAAAACTGTATTAAACAAGTAAGAGTCGCATCAGTATTCCTTCCAGTATTCTTCTATGCAGTCACAATGATTGTTATTGGATTATTTATGAATCAAATAATTAAATCAATGACTCAAGAAATAGGAATTATGACATCAATTGGTGTAGACTTTAGAAGCATTCAGGCTATCTATTTAATCTTCACTTTATTAATGTCTGTTGCATCATCTATAGTTGGACTTGGCACAGGATATCTACTTAACCTAAAACTAAGTAATACGATGAGGGTAGTATATTCACTACCTACAATTCCAAATACACTTAACTGGGTATTTAGTCTTGTAGCATGTGTTGGTCTTTTAATATTCGCAGAAATTACTACATTAATTTCTACAAGAGCAATCCTTAAAATAACGCCAAAAGACGCGACATTAAACAATGAAACAAAGAGAAAACCTTTACCTAAAGGTTTAGCTAAATTTATTGAAAAAGCTCCAATGACAATTAAGCTTGGAGTTAACTCAATAGCTCAAAACTTTAGAAGATTCTTTGTATCTACATTCTCAATATTTGCGTCATTTGTAATTATATTATTGTCACTATATTTTAATGTTTCAAAAACAGAACTAGTTAATCAAAGCGTTAATAGAAGATTAAACTTTGATGCTCAAATATATTTAACTGAAGTCGCAAGCGAAGAAGCGATTACTGCTCTTAAGAATCAAGAATTTGTAACTGCCTTTGAAAACTGTTATTACACTTATATGGAAGCTACTAATGATGATAAGAAGATGTATCTTGAATGTCTTGCTTATGATCCTGATACAACTTTAAACTTAGTTCAAATCCCAAGTAAGAATGGTAGAAAGACTCAACCACTTCAAAAAGAAGGAATAGTTCTTCCTAAATCAGCTGCTAAAGAATTAAATGTAAAAGTAGGTGATACTATTACAATTAATGGTAAAGACATCAAGATTACTGCAATTTCTAATCAGTATTTCCACCCAATGACTTATATGTCACTAAAACAAATGACTGAAATAACTGACCAATATGTATCATCATTCCTGGTTAATACTAATAATGATAAAGCAATGCTTGATTACTTAGGCGACGAGATGGTGAGCTCTCTTGCAGTATTTACAAGTAATCTTGGTAAAGATATTAATGGAGTCTTTGGTTCAATCAATGTCTTTATTTATATAATGATTGGATTCTCTTTAGGTATGGCATTTATCATCTTAGCTATTATGGGGCAAAATACTTTGATGGACCAAAAGAGACAATTAACAATATTCAGAGCTATTGGATTTACTATTAAAAATATTTCAGACTTATGGACAATCCAAAGTATATCTCACTTAATATTATCAACATTTATTGCAGTACCGGTAGGTATTGGAACATCAATGATTTTATTTAGTTTATGCTCATCTGCAAATCAAACTTATCCGTTCATCTTTAGTATCGGATCTACTGCGTTTGCATTCTTGTTTATTCTATTAATAATCATTGCAACTCACTTAATCTCAATGTTTTCAATTAAGAAGTGGAACATTGCGGATATTACTAGATCTAGAGAATAATTAAAAATTAAAAGGAACCATTTTCAATAGTGGTTCCTTTTTAAATATATTAGTGGCCATAATAATGTCCACGATAATTTGGCACAATAAATGGCACAATAAATGGCACTATAAATTATGTTAACTTATTATTTCTTTTAAATATTCCATGAAGTTATAAACTTCTTCAACTGTATCAAACTTAGCATACCAACAATCATCTCCCATATCGTCTGAGAGTATTTTTGGCATTCTTCTATGGTCTAAGATATGGTCTTTAAATTCATTTCTAATATCTTCTTCATTATGTATATAGTGTTTAAAATCTCTTCTACCATATGTTACACAATAATATTTATTAAGATTTAGATTTTCAGTTGTTTTATCGTAGACGATGGTATCTGCCCATATCTTATATGTATCAACTGAATTTGCCCAGTTAATCATATCTGGAGTATTTCCTCCTGGGGCTCTCATATTAACTTCAAGGCCAATAATAGTTCCTTTCTTGCCTAAATATTTATGATCATTTGTTAATCTAAAGAACTCTAAGTGGAACCATCTTTTAACTGCGCCAAATGCTTTTAATACTCTTTCTCCAATCTCTTTTAAATCTTCTGGAATAATTGGTGATGAATAATAGAAATCATCTTCTAAATCATTTACGATATCAATAGCTTGTCTTGGGAATACTTCATAAGATGAGAATACAGGATTAGAAGAAGAATCTACTATTCCATCAAATGAGATTAATTCTCCTTCGATGAATTCTTCCATAATATATTTTCTATTATCTTTAGTTTCATAGAACTTCTTTAAATCATCTAAAGATTTAATTTTATATGTTTTTTGAGCGCCTACTCCATTATCTGGCTTTGCGATAATAGGGTAACCTACTTTCTTTATAAAAGATATATCACTATTTATATCTTTAGAAATATGGTATCTCGCAGTTTTAACTCCTGCGAGTTTATAATATTTCTTCATTGCTTCTTTAGATTTAAATGGAGCCATATCACTATATTTTTTACCGGTATTAATATTGAAATCTTCTCTTAATTTTGAATCAAGTTCTAACCAATATTCATTATTTGATTCAATATAATCAATATGTCCATACTTAAAACTAAAGAATGCGACAGCTTTATACATTTCTTCATATGATTCCATATTATTAACTCTATAGTATTCAGTTAGAGCTTCTTTGAGTTCTTTCTTTAGTGAATCATAAGGAGTAGAAGATATTCCAAGGACTGTGACACCCCTTCTTTTAAGTTCTACACAAAATTTATAATATGTTTCTGGAAAGTCTGGTGAAATAAATATAAAATTCATAATTACCCCCACTAAAATATGATTATACACAATATTAATAAAAAAGATTATAATAAAGTTAGAAAAAGAAGAGGTATCAAAATGAAAAAGAAGAATATCTTAATATCTTTTATTTTATCTTTATTTTTAATCGTACTTAGTTCTTGTAAGAGCGGGAATGTAAGAGGCGAAGTATATAAAGATTCAGAAAAATATTTAGCTGGAAATCAAACATATAATGAAAGTATTAAGAAACTTGATTTAAGTTGGTCAATGGGTAAAGTTACTCTCATTCAAGATGTTAATGTTCAAGCAATTGAAATCATTGAAGAAAATGAACTTGAAGATAAATATAAAGTCCATACTTATCTTAATGATGGAACTCTATATGTAAAGTTTTGGGAAAGTGGTGCAAAAGGATTTGTACTAGGTACTGATAAGTATGTAACTATCAAATATCCAAGTGCTGTTGAACTAATTGATATAGTTGTAACAAGCGGAACACTTGAAGCAGATTATTTAGCATCTAAAAAGATAGATGTGGTTAGAACATCAGGAACAACTAAAATTAATAAAATAGAAGCTGATGAATTACTATATACTCAAACAAGCGGTAATACTAATATTCAAGAATTAAGCTGCGAAAAAGCCCAAATGAATTCAACATCTGGGCGTGTCATTATTAATAAGGTTGACTGTGAAATGTTTAATCTTGTTTACACATCTGGAGGTATTAACTTAAAGTTTAATACTGCGGTTACTGTTAATGTGTCTGGAACTAGTGGAACACAAACAATTACTTTACCAGAGAGTGGTGCCTCTGTTCATTATCATGTAACATCTGGTTCTTTCAGATGTAGTAGAGATGGAAGAGAAGAAGATCGTTTAATAGTGATTGGCGATGGCGATGCTCAGTTCGATCTATCTGTTTCTAGCGGTAATATTGTAATTAAATAGACAAAAAAAATAAATATTTTGACGAAAACAAAATAAAAAGCGAGAATTAATCTCGCTTTTTATTTGATTGAAGCCAATATTTCAAGAGCTTCGCTTCTTTCTAATTTAGATGTATACACTGCAAGCGTTAATGCAAGAGCAAGATGGATCTTAGCTACAAGCTTATATTCATCTTCCTTTTTAACTTCTCCATATTTTTCAACGAAGAAATCTTTGAATGTATATATTGAATTAGGATTGTATTCACTTGAAATTTCTAAATAAAACTGTCTATTTTTAGTCTTTTTAAGGCTAAATACATAAGTAACTAGCATTTCTATAGCGCTTAATGCATCTTTTGGTTCACCAATTTGTGCGATTGCGCTAACTAAGAACTCTTTAACAGCTTCGAATACATCTGCCTTATCTTTGAAATAGTAGTAGAAGTCAGTTCTTAGAATATCCATTGTTTTAGTAATGTCTGAAACAGTTAGATTATCATAAGAATCCTTTGTGAAAGCTGTAAGTGCTGTTCTAACAAGTTTTATTTGTTTTGCCTCGTTAATCTTGTAATAAACCTCTTTTGGCATAGCTTCTCCTTTATTACCTTGACACTATATGTAATTTTATTTATCTTAAGTGATTTTGTCAATATATTTATTTTATTTTTTCTTAGATTTTTTTATTAATGAAATATTTTTTGAAAATAATGAAAGAAAGTATGAAAAACTTTTCATTGCTTCTTTAATTTTATCGATGATTATTATATAATCATATAGCAAGGAGGTTTTTATTTTATGAATAAATCTACTATATATGATGTGGCTCTAAGAGCAAAGGTATCTAACGCAACCGTATCAAGAGCTTTAAACACCCCTGAAAAAGTCAAACCAGAGACTAGAAATAAAATATTAGCAATCGCAAAAGAACTAGGTTATAAGCCTAATGCAATGGCCCGTGGTCTTGCATCAAGCAAATCTACTCAAGTTGCGATTATTGTTTCTGATTTAGCTAGAGCATCTGTCGCTGAGATGGTTAAAGGAATTAGTGAAGTTGCTGAAAGCTATGGATACAATATTGTTTTATTGAATGTTAAAGGTGATGAACAAATCGACGAATTATTAATGGATATCGTATCTTTACACGTTGATGGAATTCTTTATTTAAATGATGAATTAACTGAGAAGCAAAGTCATTTAGTAAAAGAACTTAAGGATAATTATTTAATCCCAATTGTACTAGTTAATACTGAATCAATTGGTGATGATGACCTATTAAGTGTAACTATTGATTATGAAAAAGCTGGTTATGAAGCTTGTAAGACATTAATTCAAGAAGGAAGAAAACATATTGTACTTTTCACAACTCAAAAGAGATATCCAGTTTCAATCCTTAAAGAAAAAGGTTATTTAAGAGCCATTAAAGAATATGGTCTTGAAGAATTAATGTGTTTCACATCTGGTAACCTTGATATTAATAAGAGTGATATCGAAAAGTATTTAAATGAACACCAAGATATTGATGGTGTAATTGGTGTTAGAGATTCAATCTCTATCGCTGCACTTAATATCTTAGTTTATAAAGGAAAGAAGATCCCAGAAGATGTATCAGTATTTGGTTTCCAAAATACTAGATATACACTTTTGTGTAGACCACAACTTTCAACTATTAATGTACCAATTCATGAAATCGGTGCTAGAGCTATGAAAATTTTAACTACAGAAATGTCTGGAGAAGTTCAAGACGCAAAAGGAAAAGTAATTCTTGAACATTCAATTATTAAAAGAGGAACAACAAAATAAGGAGTATATATAAATGAATTTATTTGATGATTTAAAATGGCGTGGTTTAATTGGACAAACCGCTGGTGAAAATATTGAAGAGGAATTAAATAAGGGTAACCTCACATTCTATATTGGTGTAGATCCAACAGGAAAATCTATTCACGCTGGTAACTTACTCGCTATTATGGGCGCAATGAGACTATCAAGAGCTGGACACCACCCAATTATCTTAGTTGGTGGAGCTACTGGTATGATTGGTGACCCTAGTGGCAAAAACGCTGAAAGAAACTTACTTGATGCTGAAACTACAAAAGATAATGCATCAAAGATTTTATCTCAACTTAAGAAACTTCTTCCAGAAGCTACATTCGTAAATAACTACGATTGGACTTCTACAATGAACGTTATTACATACTTAAGAGATTATGGAAAACTCTTAACTGTAAACTATATGCTTGCAAAAGAATCAGTAAAGAAAAGAATTGAAACAGGTATTTCATATACTGAATTCTCATACCAAGTACTTCAAGCATTAGATTATCTTCATTTATATAAGACATATAATTGTCGCCTTCAAGTCGGTGGACAAGACCAATGGGGTAATGTAACTTCGGGATTTGAACTTATCAGAAAACAATATGGTGATGAAGCTAAAGTATACTGCTTAACTTTCCCACTACTTTTGAAACCAGACGGAACTAAATTTGGTAAAACTGCAGGTGGAGCTGTATGGTTAGATCCTGAACTCACAAGTCCATATAAGTTCTATCAATTCTGGCTCCAAGTTTCAGATGAAGAAGTAATTCAAAGACTTAAACAATATACATTCCTTTCAAAAGAAGAAATTGAAGCTATTGAAGCTGAATGGAATGAAAGAAGAGAATTAAGATTCGCTCAAAAAAGACTTGCTGAAGAAGTAACTAAGATTGTTCATGGTGAAGATGGTCTTGCTGAAGCTAAGAGAATCACTGATGCAGTATTTAATGGTGATGTAACTAAACTTTCTAAGAAAGAAATTGAAGATGCATTCAAAGATGATGATGTTAAAGAAATCAGTGAAGAATTAAATATCGTTGATTTACTCGCAACTATTGGACTTCTTCCATCGAAGAGTGAAGCTCGTAAGATGGTTCAGGGTGGAGGTATCTCAGTTAACGGTCAAAAGGTTACTGACATCAACTTCATCGTTAAGAAGAGCGATGCCATTGATGGAGTTTATACATTCATTAAGAAAGGTAAAAAGAATCACGCTTTAGTTAAGCATTTATAGGAGGAATTATGAATACAAAAGAATTGTTCAAAGATTACTATGACGCTTGGCTTAACGACTTAAAAGATTTACTTAGAATTCCAAGTGTATTAACTGAATTTAATCCTAAAAATACTGAAGCTCCATTTGGTGAAGGTGTTAGAGCTTCACTAGATTATATGCTTGACCTCGCAAGACGTGATGGCTTTAAAGCAGTGAACGTTGATAATTATGCTGGATTTATTGAATGGGGCGAAGGTGATGAAATAGTAGTTATTTTATGTCACCTTGACGTAGTTCCTGCAACTGGTACATGGACTAATCCTCCATTTGATCCAATCATTAAGGGTAATAAATTATACGCAAGAGGATCGTCTGATGATAAGGGTCCTTTAATGGCTACATATTACGCACTTAAGATGCTTAAGGATGAAGGATATACTCCAAAGAAAAAGATTAGATTCTTCTTTGGATGTGATGAAGAATCAGGTTCAAGATGTCTCGAACATTACATTGAAAAATATCCTGAATGTGATTATGGTTTTTCACCAGACGCTGATTTCCCATGCATCTATGCTGAAAAAGGTATTTCAACTATTAAGTTTGAAGGTAAAACATCTTCTAAAGAACTTGTTTCATTTGAGGCAGGAAGTGCCGCAAATGTAGTGCCTGATAAAGCTAGCGCTACTATATCTTTGGATTTATCTAAAGAATTTAAAGAATTCTTAAAGGATAATAACCTTAAAGGTGAAGTTAAGGGTAATACGTATACACTTTTTGGAAAGAGCGCTCATGGTTCTACTCCGGAAAAAGGTATTAATGCCGCAACTCAACTTGCTTCATTCTTAAATATCTTTATCAATGATTCATTCTTAAGCTTTGTATCTAATACACTTAAAGATGATCACTATGGAACTAAACTAAATATGGATGTAGTAGACAGCGAAATGGGTCATACTTCATCTAACCCTGCAATCTATCACGTAGAAAATGGATCATTTAGTATTGTTGATAACTTAAGATATACTAAATCATTTGATTTTGAATCTAAGATGAAAGAATTAGAAGCTACACTCGCTAAATCAAATATTAAACTCACAGTTCTTGGAAATTCAACTTATCACTATGTTCCAAAAGATTCTAAACTTATTAAAGACTTACTTAAGGCATTTAATAAATGGACTCCAGAATTACCTGATGAAGATAGAGAACCTCTATCTATCGGTGGTGGAACTTACGCTCGTGATTTTAAGAACGCTGTCGCATTTGGTGTAATCTTCCCTCATGAAGGTGATTGTATGCATATGCCTGATGAATTCGCAAATATTGATAACTTAGTTAAATCAGTATTCATTATTAAGGATGCGATTGTAAATATATGCGACTAAGATATGTAAAAAGCGCTAAAGAAACTATTGAATCAAATAAAGATATTTGTATAACTAATCCAGAAGAATATAAAGGTAAGTGGAAAGAAATATATCCATTTAAAAAGATTATGATTGAAGTTGGATGTGGTAAAGGTAAATTTATCACTGAAATGGCTGTGGCTAATCCTGATACACTCTTTATTGGAATAGAAAAGTTTGATTCAGTTATCTGCAGGGCAATTGAAAAAAGAATTGAACTAGATATTAATAACGCTATATTTGTTAGAGGCGATGCGACTAATCTTTTAGATTGGTTTGAAAAGGGAGAAGTTGATAGAGTATTCCTCTCATTCCCTGATCCTTGGCCAAAGGCAAGACATGAAAAAAGAAGACTATCGTCTCCTAGATTCATGGATATGTATAAAGTGATATTAAATGATGGTGGAATATTTAGAATTAAGACTGATAATGTTCCATTATATGAATATTCACTTGAATCAACTCTTCCTTATCTAGATAATCCTACATATGGAGAGAGAATCTATGCTGATGGTGAAATCACCACAGAATTTGAAGAGAAATTTAGAAAGCTCGGAAATAAAATTTATTATATCGAAGGAAAGATTAAGAAATAATGATACTTTTAATAGACACAGGAAATACTCAAACTAAATTTAAACTCTATTCAAAAGATGAGTTTTATATGGTTAAAACTAGTGAAGTTAAATCACTAGTATTTAAGTCATATATAAAAGATGAAGTAGATGGTGCGATTATTTCATCTGTCGTTAAAGGTGTATCAGACATTCTTAAAGCTAAGATTAAAGAAGAATTTGGTATAGATGCATTAGTGATTAATACTCACTTTAAAACTAATGTTAACTATCCTGAATCTATGATTAATGAACTTGGAACTGATATGTTCGCATCCCTTGAAGGTGCGACATCTCTATCAAATACTTTCCTTTCAATTGATTGTGGTACCGCAACCACATTCAATTTAATAATTGATAATAATTATATTGGAACTACTATAGCTCCGGGTGTATACACAGCTCATAATGCTTTATTTGAAAAAGCGTCTTTAATAGACGCTATTCCGCTTGATGGCTGTTATGATTTATTAAATCAAGATACAGATAGATGTGTAAGAGCCGGAACTATATTAGGTTTTTCGTATTTAATAGATGGATTTATTACTGATATTAAGAATAAATACCGTCTAGATAATTTAGATGTATATATCACAGGTGGTGCATCTAAATATATTTATAGACATTTAAAGAATAAGACAACTAGAGTTGTAGACTTAATCTTTAAAGGTTTAATAAGATTATATGATTTAAACAAATAAGAGGAAGCTTATGAAGAAGTTTTTAATTATTGATGGAAATAACGTAATGTTTAGAGCCTATTATGCGACAGCCGCTATGGGTAATCTTATGAGAAATACTAAGGGCAATCCTACTAATATGGTTTATGGATTTATTAATATTTTTAATAAGGTTATTCAAGATAACTACACCCATGTAGCGGTGGCCTTTGATAAGGGCTCAAAGACTAGACGTCATAAAATGTATAGTGAATATAAGGCAGGTCGTCAAAAGACTCCTGATGAATTATTCCTTCAAATTCCATATATTTTAAAATGGCTTGAAGCTATGAATGTTCACTATTATATGAGTGATGATTATGAGGCAGATGATATTGTCGCATCAATAGCTAAAAGATTCTATTCATCATTTGATGAGATTGATGTCTTATCAAATGATAATGACTTATTCCAATTAATTAAAGATAAAGAAATCCAACTTTATCAAAAACAAAAAGAACAAGTTAAATATGATAAAGCTTATCTTTTTGAAGATAAGGGTATTGAACCAATCCAAATTCCTGACTTTAAGGCGTTAATTGGTGATAACTCTGATAATCTTCCAGGAGTTGAGGGAATCGGTCCTGTGACCGCAGCAAAACTTTTAAATCAATATAAAACTCTTGATGGTATCTATGAACATATAGATGAAATTAAAGGTAAAACTAAAGAAAGACTAATAAAAGATAAAGAGACTGCCTATTTCACTAAAGATATGGCAACTTTAGATCCTTCATTTGAATTTAGTGAAAGTGAAGATGATTTCTTAGTTAAAGAATTTAATAAAGATGAGCTTATATCTTTATACCAAGAACTTGATTTCCATTCATTCTTAAAGAAATTACCTAAAACTAAGATAAACGCTGAATTTACTTATAAAGTAATTGATGATCCATTTAGTATTGGAGACATTATAAAAAGTGATGAAATAAACTATTTAGTTCTTGAGTGTTTAGAAGAGAATTATCATACGTCAGACGCTATTGGATTTGGACTCACTAATTCGTGCGGGTCATTCTTTATTCCATATGACACAGCTTTATCTTCATTTGATTTCACATTATTTTTAAGTGATTCAGATATTAAGAAATGTGTATATGATTATAAGAAAATGTTTGTATTACTTCTTAAAGATAATATTACTTTAAATGGGGTAGTATTTGATTTACTTCTTGCCTCATATCTTATTAATCCAGATTTAACTAAGAGTGATTTTTCAATTCAATCATCTCATTTTGGATATAATGATGTGGAACCTGACGATAATGTATATGGAAAGAAAGGAAAGAGAATTCTTCCATTCCTTGAGATATATTCAAGCCATATTGCAAGAAAGAGTTTTGCCTTATCTTTAACTTATGAGAGAACTTTAAATGAGATTAAAGAGAATGAACAAGAAGAACTCTTAATTAATATTGAAATTCCTCTATCTAAAACTCTTGGTAAAATGGAATACCAAGGTTTAAGAGTAGACCCAATTGTATTAAGTGAATTCCATACTTCTATTGAAGGCGAATTAAAAGATATAGAAGAAAAGATTTATTCACTTGCGGGACATAAGTTTAATATCTCATCACCTAAACAATTAGGTGAAGTATTATTTGAAGAATTATCTTTAGAAGCCGGAAAGAAAACTAAGACTGGTTATTCAACTGATTCATCAGTCTTAGAAGAACTTAAGGATAAACATGAAATTATTAATCCAATTTTAAGATATAGACTTTTATCTAAACTCTTATCTACATATGTAGTAGGAGTTGAGAATGCGATAAAAGAAAAGAATGATAACCACATTCACACCATCTATAAACAAACTTGGACTGACACAGGAAGATTATCTTCAATTGAACCTAATCTTCAAAATCTTCCAGTAAGAAACGAAGAATCAAAAGAATTTAGAAAAGTATTTATTGCGGAAGACAATTCATATCTTATGAGTTCAGACTATTCACAGATTGAACTTAGAGTACTCGCACATCTTGCGGGAGAAGAATCTTTAATAAATGCGTTTATTAATAAAGAAGATATTCATGAAGCTACAGCGAAAGCTATTCTTCATAAAGACGAAGTTACTAAAGATGAAAGAAGAAGCGCTAAAGCCGTTAACTTTGGAATAGTATATGGAATAAGTGCTTGGGGCTTAGCGATGGATTTAGGAATTAGTCCTAAAGAAGCTCAAGACTTTATTAATGGATATCATAAAACATTCCCTAAGATTGAACCATACACTCATTCTTTAATTTCGTTCGCTGAAAAGAATGGTTATGTGAAGACAATGTTTAATAGAAGAAGATATATTAGAGATATCAATTCTTCTAACTACAATATTAGAGAATTTAGTAAACGTACAGCGATGAATGCGCCTATTCAAGGTAGCGCCGCTGATATCCTTAAACTTGCGATGGTAAAGTTAGATGAAGCGATTGAAGCTAATCATTTACACGCAAAACTAATACTTACTATTCACGATGAGGTAGTATTAAACGTTCCAAAGGATGAGCTCGAACAAACTAAAGCTCTAACTGAAGAAATACTAGAAAACGTAGTAAGTCTTAAAGTACCGCTACTTGTAGAGACTGAATACGGAATAAATTTATACGAGGCCAAATAATATGCCAGAACTTCCAGAGGTTGAGACCGTAAGACTTAAACTCTTAAGCACAATCAAGAATAAAACAATTCTAAACGTTGATGTATTTTATTCTAAATATGATTGTCTTAAAAGCATAAGAAATGAAAAAATCTTAGATATTAATAGATTAGGTAAATTCCTAATCTTTAACCTTGAGCATTTTAATCTTATATCTCACCTAAGAATGGAAGGAAAGTATAGAGTTGAAACTAATCCGGTTAAAGATAAACATGACCACGTCTTCTTTAACCTTGATTCAGGAGAAACTTTAGTCTATAACGATAAAAGAAAATTTGGTGTCTTTAATTTATTTAGTAAAGATATAGATATCTATAAAGTAGAGCCACTTCTAAGTGTTGGAGCTGAACCATTCACTATTAAACCAAGTGAACTATTTGAAAAGATACATAATAAATCTCTTCCAATTAAATCACTTTTACTTGATCAAAGTATTATTTCAGGAATTGGAAATATTTATGCGGATGAGATATTATTCGCATCAAAGATTCACCCATTAAGACAAGGAAAGACAATCACTTTAAGTGAGTGTGAATCGATAATTGATAACGCCATTAGAATTATGACTAATTCTATTAAAAATGGTGGAACTACTATTAGGTCCTTTGAGTCGTTTAATGGAGAATCTGGGCATTTCCAAGGTTCTCTTTCAGTTCATCTAAAAGAAGGAAAGAGATGCATAAATTGTGGTAATTATATAAAGAAGATTAGAGTTGGCGGAAGAGGGACATACCTATGTGAAGCATGTGAGAGGATAAGAGACTTTAAACTAATCGCTTTAACTGGCACATTTGCCTCAGGCAAATCTACCGCTTTAAAAATCATTAATAGTTTAGGTTATAAGACAATATCTTTAGATGATGTCTATAATGATTTATTTATTAATAATGAAAAGATGCGTAAAGAAATTTTTAAACATTTTAATACGCTTGATAAGTCAATTCTAAGAGAATTGATATATAATGAAAAGTGCGAGAATGAGAAACTGAAAGAAATTACTCATAAATATGTCTTTAATGAAATGTTTAAAATCATTGAAGAATCAAATGAATCTATCTATTTCGTTGAAGTTCCGCTTCTTTATGAGGATAGTTATGAGAAAATCTTTGATAATGTTATCGCAGTATCACCTAGTGAAGATATTGAAAGAATTATTATGGCTGAAAGACATATCACTGAAGAGGTTTATGATAAGGTTATGGAATCTCAATTAAGTGATAAAGAAAAATGCGCTAAAGCCGATTATGTGATTAAGAATGATTCTTCTATAGATTCACTCAAGATAAAGATTAAGAATGTTTTAAAGGAGGTTGTATGATAAATATTTTTACGACATCACTAGAAACTAGTGAAAGAAATAAAAAAGAAGAATTAAAAACCCATTATTATAAAACCTCATTTCAAGGCATACTTAAAGCTTTTAATAAAATCGCAGAAGAAGAGTGGCTTGAAGTCCATGAATATAATGAAACCTATGGAGAAATCTATCTAGTAGGTGATGGATATGAATGTATCGTAACTGTGACTGAAATGAATAGATATGAATCTGGGGTTGATTTTAAAATTAATTACTTCTCTATAATGGGATTTGGACGTCCATATAAACTTGCGGTTAAATTATATGAATTATTAAATAAGGAGCTTCCATTTAAAGGAAAGGAACTACACGTTAATGGCTGATAGAATTAAATTTAGTGTAAAAAAGAATAATAACTTCTATTTAAACGATTCTGATCGTGAAGTTTTATTATTCTTATATATGCCTGTCGTTGGATCTAAGGCATATATCATCTATAATTTATTCTATTCATTAACCTTAGCTACTGGATCATTTATTGGAGACCCACTCTTATTAATTGATTTTTTATCTGACCTCAATGTGACGGATAAAGAATTAAATGATTCACTTAAAATACTTAGAGATTTTAAGTTACTTAAGATTGAATCAAAAACTGAATTTATAATATATAGACCTATGTCTAAAGAAAAGTTCAGAGAATCACTCGCATACCCTGAGCTATTAGATAATATTTCAAGTGTTGAAAAGAAAATAATCTTAGATAAGTTTGGTTTTACTAAAGCTACTTTAGATTATAAACACTTAGAATATAGTAGAGATAAAAAGACCACTAGAGAATTCGATATAGAAAGATTTAAAGTTGACTCTAAAGAAGCTGGATATAGTGTCCTTGATTCTGACTTAGTTAGAATTGAATCTATGGCTAAGACCTATTCATTAAGCTGTGATGATTGTCTTAGACTATTATATGAATCTAGTGAAGAAGATAATAAATATAATGTAGATGAAATGATTGCGATTGAATCTAAATTATATTTAGAGAAATATGAAAAGATTAAGAGAAATAATTCTTTAAAAGAAGTTAATGATGATGAACACATTACCTTCTTTAAAAAGACTAAACCACTTGATCTACTTAAAGAAAATTATAAAGGTGAAGTGCCTGAATCTGATCAATCAATCGTTAAGAAACTAAAAGACAATTTCTTAATGAATGATGAATTAATCTCTCTTTTACTTGCGTATTCACTCGCAACTAAAGAAGGCAGAATTAGGCCATATTCATTCTTTGAAAAGATTGCGCTCGATTGGCGAAAGAATAATATCAAGACAGTTGAAGATGCGTATTACTATATTACTGATTTATATAGTAATTCATCTAAAGGAAGTAAGAAAACTAAAGAAACAACTGAAGAATGGTTTGATAATTATTGGAGTAGTTATATGAGTGAAAAGGAGGATAAGAAATGATTGGACTAGATAAGATGTTTGAAAAAGTAAACACTACAACTGATGACATTGATGAAATAGTTGATAGATTTATGGCTAATGATAGAATTAAAGATTTTATCATGACAAATGATCTTTCAACGAAAGACATTATTTCAAATATTAATGTTTTATTATCGTATGAAAAAGATGAAACAGTCGATGATGAATTAAATATTGAGTCTAAGGCTTATCCTGGATTCTCTCCAAGACTTGTATTAAATGATGGTGTTATTGAAATTAAGTATAAGAGACTTAAGACTGAAGGCCAAAAGATGAAGAATCTTTATATGCCTAAAGAATTAATTGATGCGAAATTAAGTGATTATTCTTTAATTAGTGAAGAAAGAAGACACTTATATCAATATGCACGAACGTTTATTAATTCATTTAAAGATGAAAAGAAATTAAAAGGTTTTTATCTTGGCGGTGCATTTAGAAGCGGTAAGACTTATTTAAGTGCCGCAATCGGTAATGAACTTGCAAACCAAGGTTATGACGTTATTATGGCTTATTATCCTGAACTATCATCTAATCTTAAGAATTCTATTGGTGATGATGATTTTAAAGACTTAGTTAATAGACTTAAAACCTGTGATTTATTAATCTTAGATGATTTTGGTGCTGAATCACTTAGTCCATTTATTAGAGATGAAGTATTAGGTGTTGTCTTAAATTATAGAATGATTAAATCATTACCTGTGATTATGACATCTAATATTCCGTTTGGTAGACTTATGGATGCCGCACTTAGAAGAGATGGTTCAGAACAGGAAAAGATTAAAGCCATGAGAATCTATGAAAGAATGAAAGAATTAATGAATGAATATAATTTAACCACTAGATATGAAGAGTTGGTTAAATCAAGATATTAGGAGTATTAAATATGAAAATTAAATTATTAGACAATTATAAAGAATTTGAAGGACCTAAATCCTTATATGATATCGCAGTATCTATTTCACCTAGCTTAGCTAAGAAGTGTGTAGTAGGTAAGGTTAATGGTGAACTTAAAGATATGAGCTATGTAGTAAGTGAAGACTCTGAAGTTACTTTCTTAACTGATGGAGATGAAGCTTTACACGTACTCAATCACTCATGTGCACATTTAATGGCTGAAGCTATTAAAGAATTATATCCAGAAGCATGCTTCGGTGTTGGACCAGCAATTGAAGAAGGATATTATTATGATTTCTATTTAGGTGATAAAAAATTATCTGAAGAAGATTTCAAAGCTATTGAAAAGAAAATGATTGAACATATCAATAAAGCCGAAGTTATTGAAAGAAAAGAAGTTAGCAAAGCTGAAGCTTTAGAAATATTTAAGAATGATAAGTTCAAAACTGAAATTATTAATGAACTTCCTGAAGGAGAAACTATTTCTATTTATTCTCAAGGAAATTATTGTGACCTATGTAGAGGACCACACGTACCTAAAACTAATTATATTAAACACTTTAAGTTACTTTCTATCGCAGGTTCTTATTTTAAGGGCGATGCGAAGAGAGAACAAATGCAAAGAATCTATGGTGCTGCATTCTTCACTGAAGAAGCTTTAAAGGAATACTTAGTTATTCTTGAAGAAAGAAAGGCAAGAGACCATAGACGTCTTGGTAAACAACTTGGAATCTTTATGTTTGATGATTTAGTTGGTCGTGGTCTTCCTATGTGGCTTCCAAATGGATTCACAGTTAGAAGATTACTCTCTGACTATATTATGGATAAAGAAATCGCTCAAGGATATAAACACGTTCTTACACCATCACTTGGTAACGTTAACCTTTATATCACATCAGGTCACTGGGCACATTATAAAGATGATATGTTCCCTAAGATGGACGTTGATGATGAATCATATGTTTTACGTCCTATGAACTGTCCACATCATATGGTAATGTATAGAAGCCAACTTCACTCTTACAAAGAATTACCTTTAAAGATCGCAGAAGTAGCCGCAGACTTCAGATTTGAAGCATCAGGTGCTTTAACTGGTATCGAAAGAACTAGAGCTTTCTATCAAAATGATAGCCATATCTTCTGTATGCCTACTCAAATTGGTTCAGTATTTAAAGAAGTAACTAAATTAATCCTTGATGTATATAATGACTTTGGTTTCAAAGACTATAAGTTTAGATTATCTTTAAGAGATATTAATGACCAAGAAAAGTATTTCGGTAATGATGAACTTTGGGAAAGATCAGAAAATGAACTCAGACAAGTATTAAATGAACTTGGAGTTGAATATTATGAAGCAATTGGTGAAGCTGCATTCTATGGTCCTAAACTTGACGTTCAAGTAAGAAGCGCTATTGGTCATGATGTAACATTATCAACTATTCAACTTGACTATCAATTACCTGAAAGATTTGAATTAACTTATATTGATGAAAAGGGTGAAAAAGCTAGACCTGTAGTAATCCACAGAGCTATTCTTGGTTCACTTGACAGATTCATCGCTTTCTTAATTGAAGAAACTAAAGGTAACTTCCCTCTATGGCTTGCACCTGTTCAAGTTAAGGTTATTCCAGTTAACTTACAATTCCATAAAGAATTCAGTGATAAACTCGTAAGCTTATTAAGACAAAATAAGATTAGAGTAGAAGAAGACTATAGAGATGAAAAGCTTGGCTATAAGATTAGAGAAGCTCAAACTCAAAAGATTCCTTATCAATTAGTTATTGGTGATAACGAAGTAGCAAATAACACTGTAACATATAGACGTTATGGTGAACAAGCTCAAACAACAGTAACAGTTGAACAATTTGTAGATTTAATTAAAAAACAAATAGAAGAAAGAAAGTAGGCCAACGCCTACTTTTCTTTTGGATCTATATAGATTGTCTTTTCACCTTTATATGAAACAAATGAACCAGCTCTTCCAGGAATCTTTTTAATATTCTTTATTAAAGTATAATCTACTGGGACAGAAGAAGAATCTTTTGCTTCACTATATGTAGCCGCAAGGAATGCGGCTTTTCTTATAACTGCTTCACTAAATTTATTATCACCTTGAACTAAGACATGGCTTCCGTGGGAATTCTTTACGTGGAACCATAAATCATCTTTTCTTCCAATGTGGTGAGTAATAAATTCATTTTGAAGATTGTTTTTACCTACTAAGATTCTACAATTTTCAAAGTTTATTTCTAAGAAGTTTGGTTTAATCTTTTGTTTAGATTTTTTAGTATTATATTTTTCACTAATATATTTATTCTTAATTAGTTCATCTTTGATTTCTTCTAAATCTTTTAGTGATGCAATGCTTAATTGATAAGATACTAACTTAAAGTATTCAAGTTCTTTTTCAGCAATAGAGATTTGTTCATTTAGATGTTCTAAAGCTGCTTTAGATTTCTTGTATTTCTTAAAGTAATTATTCGCATTATCTATCATAGATTTAGATGGATCTACGTCTATTTTAATAGTTTCATTATTATAGAAATTATTAAGTTCAACTAAGTGTTTTCCTTTAATATTCAAATAAGAATTAGCCATTAAAACTTCACCTTTAATTCTATAATTTTCAGAGTCTAAATCCTTAGTTAAATCATTATTTAAATTGATTAATTTCTTTTCAAGTCTCTTAATATTTGAGTTCACACATTGATACAATTTGTGGTTATTATCTTTAAGTATTTTAGTCTCAGCGTTTTCTTTATAGTTATGATAAAGAAGGTTATTTAGACTATCAAAATACTCTTTATTTTGGTTTTCAAATATATCGAAATAGTAGAAATCAGAACCAATATAAGTTGGGTTAAACTTATCAATTTCTTTATGAACATAATCATAGAAATTGTCGTTTGAATCCTTATAATTCTTAATTAAATATTCGGCTAATTTTGGCGAAACACCGGAAATATTATCTACTAAGTTTTTAGGATATTGATTATTGTGGTCAATGAATAATTTATTGAATGATTCTTTATCATCAATTGATATCTTTTCATTCTTTAAAGGAATGTATGTCATCTTCTTCATGATGCCTCTTGATTCATTCTCAAGAATAGATAATTGTTTAATCGCATCAACTATTTTTCTATCCTCATCAAGAAGAAGTAGATTAGAAAATCTTCCAATAAGTTCGATTACTAAATATAGTTTTGTGTTACCTAATAAATCATCCTTTTTAGTACAGGTAATTTCAATAACTCTATCATTATTTAGTTGTTTGATTGATTCAATAAATGAACCAACTAAATATTTTCTGAGGACCATAGTGAATGGAGATGCGAATCCTGGTTTTTCAAACTTTTCATTCACACTAAAAATAGTAGGATTATTGTATGATACGCTTAAATATAAACTATGGTTTTCACCTTTCGCTCTAACTACTAAAATGTAGTCAGTTTTATTTAGACCATAAGCACTATCAATCCTACCGGTAGATAATTTATTATGTAATTCTTCACTTAGCTTTTTAATAAATAATCCGTCTTGTGACATAACTATATTTTAAATTAATCTTTGTGATTTTTCTATATGAAATATAGGTGTTATAATTTTAGTAGATATACTTTTGGAGGTTCATTATATGAAAGAACATGGAATTATTGAAATTGGATTAGGAATAATAACGATTGTTGAGACAGTTGTTTCTTGGATAATAGGAAAGGCGATATTAGTGTCATTTGGAATGATATCCTTTACTGTGGGAAATATAATTAAGATTATTTTTGGAATAATATTGATATGGTTGGGTAAATGCTTGATAAGAGATTCAGAATCATTGGTTCGTTGTATTGGTAAAACAAAAATAGTTGAGAAAGAATTAGATGATAAATGGAATGATTCTAAACCGAAAAGCACTTCTAATGCTGCTTATAGCAAAACTATTGGCGGTATTTCACAAAAAACAATCGAGTGTCCTGTTTGTGGAAAAAGAAACAAAGCAAGTGACGAATGCTGTTCTAATTGTTTTAGCCCACTACATGATGGATATAAAAAAGAATAAAGCTAATATTTTTTGCTTTTACTATGACTAGTAAAACTTTTAATATAGACACATTATAATAATTATGTTATAATTATGCGGTTTTGGAAAAATCCATAACTTCTTGCTATAGAGAATAACTATAGCCGAATAGACCATAAGGAGGAAAAAAATATGAATAAGTACGATGCAATGTACATTGTTGCTCCAACAGTTGATGAAGAAGCTAGAAAAGCTTTAATCGCTGAAATCAACGCTATCTTTACTTCAAGAGGAACTAAAGAAGTTAAAGTTAACGAATGGGGCGTAAGAAAGCTTGCTTATGAAATCAATGATTTCAAAGAAGGTTACTATGTAGACCTCGAATTTGAATCTGATTCAAACGAAGCTTTATTAGAATATGATCGTGTTTGCAATATCAAAGATTCAATCATTCGTCATATTGTTGTTAAATTACCTAGATAATAAGAGGTGATAAAATGATTAACCGCGTTATTTTAGTTGGTAGATTAACTAAAGACCCAGAATTAAGATATACTACACAAAATGTTCCTGTAGTATCATTCACTATCGCAGTTAGTAGACCTTTCGTTAATCAACAAACTGGCGAAAGAGATGCAGATTTCATCCCAGTAGTACTCTGGAGAAAGAATTCTGAAAATGTTAAGAGATTCTTAACAAAAGGTTCTTTATGTGGTGTTGAAGGAAGAATTCAAACAAGAACATATGATGACAACAATGGCGTTAGAAAATATGTTACTGAAGTTTTAGCTGATAATGTATATTTCCTTGATAGTAAAAACCAAGGACAAGATGCTGAAATTAATTTCTCTCAACCATCAAATAAAGACAATAAGTCTCAGGAAGAAGACAACGAATTTAACTATGATGATGTTAAATTCTCAGAAAATGATCTTCCATTCTAATTAATTAAGGAGAAATATTATGGCAGATAAAGCACAAAAAGAAGCTAAGAAGAATTTCTATAAGAAATCTCATAAGAAGACTTGCTACTTTACAGATAATAAGATTGAATACATTGATTTCAGAGACGTTGAAATGTTAAAGAAATTCATTTCTGATAAAGGCAAAATCCTTCCTAGAAGATTTACTGGAACTAAAGCTTACTATCAAAAGCATTTAGCTCTTGCTATTAAGAGAGCTAGACATATGGCATTACTTCCATTCGTAGAAGAATAGTCATTAAATTAATTTAAAGAGTCGTCCTTACGGGCGACTTTTTTTGCACTTCAAGGCCTTGCGCTGGTCTATATATTGCTATTTATAGAAAATCAACTAAACCGATAGTTAGTTATCATTTTGAGTCATTTATAAAGAAAAAAAGACATGTTATAATGAGCTTGTAAATGAAGGAGGAAACGATATGGAACTTGGAAACAAAATCAAACAATATAGAATTAAGTGTAATTTAACACAAGAATCTTTAGCGGATAGATTGAATATTTCTCCACAATCTATTTCAAAATGGGAAAATGGTATTACAATGCCTGATATTACTTTGTTACCAGAATTGTCTGAGATATTTGGTGTTACAATTGATGAACTATTTGATCTTAGTGTAGACCAAAAATTAAATAGGATTGAAAGCAAACTCGATATTGAAGACGGACTATCTAATCATGATTTTAAAGAAATTGAGGCTTATCTTAAAGAACAGGCATCTACCAAAGAATATAAATACAAATCAACATATTTATTATCGTATTTATATACTAATAGATTGATGAGCGACTCAAAAATGATTAAAAAATACGCAACGCAGTGTATTAAACTTGATCCAAACAAGAAAGATTGTCAGTGGATGCTTGGAAAGACTGGCAACTATGATTGTTGGGATTGGGATATGTCAAATCATACTGAAGCCATTAATTTCTACAGGGATTTATACAATAGCGACAAAACATCTGGTCTATCTTTATGTTTCTTAATTGATAACCTTATTGCTGATAAAAGAGCTGATGAGGCAGAAAACTATATTAAAGAATATGAAAGACTGTGCCCACACAATATCGCGCTAATTGCCGCATATAAAGCTGGGGTTGCTCTAGCTAGGTATGATGAATCACTAGCCGATAGTATTATGAACTCGCTAGAAGCAGAACACGGTGATGACCCTAGTTGTTTATTTGAAATTGCCCAATACTACGCTAAAAAAGCTCAATATGAAAAAGCGATAAATTATTTTGAAGAGTCTTTTGAAAAAGAAACCAAAAGACCTAGATACATAGATGCTCTATTAAGTATTGCTAATATCTATGATATTATGGGTAATATTAAAAAAGAAGTAGAAGCCTATGATAGAATTATTGCTTGTTCAAAAGAAGAATGGGGAATGAGCGAAGAGGTTGAATTAAAAGACGATATAAGGAAAAGAGACGAACTATTAAACAAAATCAAATAAAACTAATTTAAAGAGTCGTCCTTACGGGCGACTTTTTTGTTATAATCATATTAGATATTATTTATTGGAGAAACTAGTATGATTCATTTAGAAAAGATAAAGTATGAAAATTATGAAGATGTACGCAACCTTCATGTATCAAAAGAACAAGAGACTTTTGTTGCAAGTAATATGACGAGCTTAGCCGATGCATATATAACATTAATGGATGAAGAACCCATTTTCACATTCGCAATATATAATGATGAAACTGTTGTTGGTTTTATTATGATAGGATATGATGATGATTGGTCTGGAGAAGAGAGAGAAGATTGGTTAAATAGTCCTGAGTTTAAAGAATATAATGGCAAAAAGTATTATTATATCTGGCGTTTTATGATTGGAGAAGAATATCAAAAGAAAGGATATGGTAGAGAAGCTTTTAAGAAAGCATTAGAGTTTGTAAGAACTAAACCGTGCGGAGACGCTCAATATATTACATTATCTTATGAACCAGAAAATGTGGTGGCCAAAAAGTTATATGCATCATTTGGATTTGAAGAGAAGTTTATTAAGTATCTTCATGAAGGTGATGAAGTAAGCGCAATATTAAAATTTTAATTGTTTAATCTATTTATGAGTTTAAATAATATAAAGACCTACTTGTACGATAGGTCTTTTTTATTTGATATATGCTATCATATATGATATCATATAATTAGAGGTAAGATAAATGACAAGTAAAAAGATTGAATACATTGGCGAATATAATAAAGAAAACTACAAAACTTTCCTATTACGTATTAAAAAAAGCAAAAAAGAAATATTAGATAAATTAGAGTCAGTGTTAAATAAAAATGGATATATTACTGGTTTAATTTTAGATGATATTAACCCTGAAATACTTACTATCAAACAAATTAAAGAAAGAATTAAACCAGTGATAGAAAAACACCACATAAAAGATGTGTATCTTTTTGGAAGTTATGCAAGAGGAGAAGCAACAAGAGATAGTGATGTTGATATATATTGTGATAAAGGTGATGCTGATACACTTTTTAAAATGAGTTCATTAAAAGAAGAACTTGAAAATGCTTTAAATAAAATTGTTGATATAGTAACAATTGGATCACAAATAGATGATTACTTTAAAAAACAATTAGAAGAGGATATGATTAAAATATATTGATAAAGCATTAAAAATCATAAAAAAGACCATGAATTGAATCGTGGTCTTTTTTTATTATGCAGTAACCTTTATTGATTTAGCATATTCCATGAAATCACTAGATAGTTTTTCAAAATCTTTCTTTAAACTAGCAAAGTTCATGATATATACGTTATCACCAGCCACTTTAACAACAAGCATATATGAATACTCAATTTTGTTTACTGTGTTATCGTAATAGAGCCAAGCGAACTCTGTTCCATCATTTCCTTTTTCTACTAAAGAATAATCAGCAGGCTTTTTATTGTATTGTAAATATTCATCATTTCTTAATTTGTCTGCATAACCTTGTGGATCATTATATTGACAAAGTATTGGATAATCTTGTTTTTTATTTTTATTAGCCATAAACATTGCCTTTCTAGAAAGATAATACACTAAAGCATTATCTGCCTTTCTTTCTTTAAAGCTTGTTGGAAGTGTAATTGTAACACCTTCCTTAGTGAATTCTTTTGTTTTTGTTTCACACGCTACTAATGTAATAGTCATGCAAACAAGTAAAATTAATTGCATAATTTTCTTCATTTTATAAACCCCCAAACCTTGAATATTATAACGCCTAAACGTTAAAATGTAACACTAAATTTAGACATTTTTTGATAATTAATGGGAGGGGGTAAAAATATAAGAAAAAGACCACGAAATTCATCGTGGTCTTATAATTTTTAGATATCTTCTCTATCAAAGAATCCAAGTGATTCAAGTGATTCAATTGCCTTAATTAGATAGTCGAAGTCAGTTATAGGCCATCTATATCCAAGTCTATATAAAGCCTTAACTGTGAATGTAATATCTGATTGAATGAGATCACGTGTATGGTTGTCACCACTATCATATGAGAATAGAGTTGATATCATCATACTTTGTTTATCATCCTTCATAGCTTCACTAACAGCTTTATTGAATTCTTCCATATTTACTTTATCGATTTTTATTCCGGCTAAGTTCATAGCGTCTATTACGTCACCCATTTGAACTTGATGTGAGTTCATACTATGGAATACTGTGAACTTGCTTGGAGTAGTAGAAAGAAGAAGAATTGTCTTAGCGATTTCATCGATAGGTGAGAAGTCAATCTTACTATCTAATAGAGGGATTGGGAATTTGCCAAGTACTTTATAACCCTTAAGAGTCTTCATGAATGCATTAGTGATACTGTTGATTTGGAATTCACCATCACTTTGTCTACTCATAAGGTTACCAACTCTAACAATCTTACCATCTAGTTCGCCTTTTTCAACAGCGTTTAATATAGCTTCTTCAGCTTTAAACTTAGAATTAACGTATTTATTAGATAAGTCTTGTCCGAAGAATAATTGATTTTCTTTCATTAGATAAGATTCATCAAACTTATGGTCTAAGTTTTCACCAGCTACTGATAAAGTAGATACTTGAACGAGTCTAGCTTTTTTAGCTTTTGCAACATTAATTAAGTTTTCTACGCCATGGAAGTTAATTCTTTCAATAATATCATCTTTAGCAAAGTGTTTTACACAAGCTGCAGCATTAATGATAGTATCAAATTCGTAATCTTTTAGTGACTCTGTGAGTCCACTATCAGTAATATCTCCATTTATTACTGTGACATATTCTTTGATTTCATCTTCGAGAGGTGAATCAAAATAATACATTGCCATACCCTTAAGTCTTAATAGTGGATCAGCATCTTTACCCCTAATTAAAACAAGTGTTTTAATCTTATTCTTTAGGAGTTCTCTAAATATATGAACTCCAAGGAATCCAGTAGCACCGGTTAAAAGAACTGTGCCGAGTTCTCTTTCCCTTTTAATTTCATCAACATATTTAATATCATTATATTCAAGTGATTTTAGTGTTGGAGTTTCAGCATCATCAACGATTACTTCAACCTTTTCTTCTTTAACATTCTTTCTTGATTCAATTAATTTAGCGAGTTCTCTTGGAGAAGGATTATCAAATACATCCTTATAAGCAATTTGGTATCCCTTATTTAATGCGTGCATTACAACTTTAGCAGCAGTTAAAGAAGTACCACCAATATCAAAGAAGCTATCAGTCGCAGATATCTTATCTTGACCTAAAACATCATGATAGATTTCTGCGATACTCTTTTCAAGAGGTGTAGATGGTTTAACATAATCACTCTTACTTTCTTGGAATACTGGTTGAGGGAGCGCTCTCTTATTAACTTTTTGGTTTTGGTTTAGAGGGATAGACTCAAGTTGCATAATTGATGGTGGAATCATATATGGAGGTTTTCTTTCGCCAATAAACGCTTTGAGTTTATCTATATTAATAAATTTATCAGAAGTGAAGTATGCGGCAAGGAACATTCCGCCAGATTGTTCGTCTTTAAATGCTTGAACAGTTACATCTTTAATGTCAGGGAATTCTCTAATTACCATTTCAACTTCAGTTAATTCAATACGGAATCCTCTAATCTTAACTTGACCATCATTTCTACCAATAAAGTCAATAGCTCCGTTATTAAGTCTTCTAACTACGTCACCAGTTCTATATACTCTTTCAAATCCTGGATCATTTGAGAATGGATTCTTAACAAATGTAGTCTTAGTCTTTTCTTCTTGGTTTAGATAACCTTTACCTACACCAAATCCCGAGATAAGAAGTTCACCCATACAACCAACCGGAACTTCTTTGAAAGAAGAATCTACAACGTATAGTCTATAGTTATCAAGAGGCTTTCCGATTGGGATTCTATCATACTCTTTATCATATAATTGAGTAGTTGAGAAGATAGTACATTCGGTTGGTCCATATCCATTATAGAAGTTATAAGAAGGGAGTTTAGTTACTGGAGCTAACTTTTCACCACCAACTGAAAGATTCTTAAGGCTATAACATGATTCGTGTTCCTCAGCAAACATTCTACCTACTTGAGTAGTCATGAATGAATGAGATACTTTATTCTCTCCAAAGTATTCTTTGAGTTCATCTAAGTTCATTCTCATATCTTCAGGAACGATACATACAGCTGCACCACTAGTTAGTGCAGGATATAAATCCATCATGCAGGCATCAAATCCAAATCCTGCATAAGCTGAAACTACTGATTGAGGAGTCAAGTTATAGTAACGTCTATACCAATGACAGAAGTTAACTAAGTTGAATTGAGTAAGCATTACGCCTTTTGGAGTACCAGTAGTACCTGATGTATAAAGAAGAATCATTAAATCATCTGGCTCAGGTCCATTAAATGAATCATTTGCCTTAGGTAAATTATTAAAGTCTTCAGTTAAAAGAACTGGAAGAGTATTATTAGGAATATGAGATAAGAGATCTTTATCTGAAATGATATAAGAAGCAGAAGCATCTTTAATCATAAATTCAAGTCTTTCAACAGGATAAGATGAGTCTAGTGGCTGATATGCAGCACCAGTTTTCATTACACCAAGTGGACATAAAACCATATTAAGAGATCTCTTAACCATTACTGATACAACTTTGCCTCTTCCTATATTCTTACTCTTAAGGAATTGGGCTATTTTATCGGATAATTTATCAACCTCTTTATAAGTTAATTTTTGTTTATCATAGATAACTGCAGTATTGTCTGGATACTTTTTAGCCATCTCTTTAAACAGTTTCACAAGAGTAGTTTTTTCAACCTTAACATCAGTCTTATTGAAACTATCTAATTCTTCTTTATTCTCCTTAGATAGTAGTGAAATATCTTCTGGTTTTTCGTTATTGATTAAACCATTAAATGAGAGAACCATTGCGTTAGTTAATGATCTAACGCTCCATTCCTCATACTTATTAGAATCATATTCAATACCAATTTCATATCCCTTATCTGTCTCGGATATAGCGACAAGGATTGAAGATTTTACTTGGTTATTTGATAGAAGTTCCATATGTGGTGATTTCTTATTATCAATCACGAAGCCAGTTCCTATCTTTCCTTCATAGACAAATAGAATATCCGCTCTAACCTCAAGGTCATGAGCTATTTCCATAAATCCATAAATATCATTGGCCATACTCTTCTTTAATTGAGATGCGGTTTGAGAAACATATTCAGCACCAGTAGAAGGTGTGAAAGGTTCAAGCACAACTGGAAGAGTATGAACGAACATACCTACTGATCTATTCATCTTTACATCATTTCTACCATTATATACAGTCGTAAAGATGGCATCTTTCCTATTTAAGAATCTTGATAAAGCAAGACCAAATGATGAAATCCATAAAGCATTTATAGTTGTCTTATTATTTTTGAGGAATGATTCAACCTTATCTTGTTTAACATCTATATTTATTTTGAATTCACCTTTTGGTGCATCTTTAAGATTGTGATCATTTACTGGAAGACAATCTATATCACGTCCATCAAGAAGATTTCTATACCATTCTTTTGCGTCTTCTAAAATCTTACCTTGATGTCTCTTTTCTTCATCAAGAGCAATTTCAAATTCAGTATATGTTTCTTTTTCTATCTCTTTTCCTTCATATAAAGATGCGATATCTTTAAGAATGATTTCAACTGATTCACCATCAAATACAATGTGATGAGCATCAAAGAAGAAGTAATTTGATTTTCCTTTAATGATATAAGCTCTATAAAGTGGATCTTTTAATAAATCAAATGGTTTAACTAACTTTTCCGGATTTATATCATCGATAATATCAATTAATACATCGTCATCATCACGGCGTTCAGCCCTGATGCTTCCATCTTCTTTGGTGATTAATCTCATCTTTAAATATGGATGAGCATTAATTGCCTTCTTAAATGCATCCTTAAACTTATTGATTTCAATTCCTTGAGGAAGTTCAATTAATAAAGGAAGATTATAAATAGTTGTGTCAGGGTGAGCTAGTACTTCAGTTAAGATACCCTTTTGAGACATGGTTAATGGATAATCCTTTTGGATAGCGTAAGTTACATCTTCATCCTTGTTTTTGCTAGTTACATATTCAATAAGTTCACTAATAGTTGGATATATATCAAGCTCATTAAGTCTAATTGATACACCAAACTCTTGAGCTAGTTTAGATACAAATTGCATTGCACCTAATGATGTGAGACCAGCCTCATTAAAGTCTGTTGTCACACCGAATTCTTTATAACCTAATATATTAGATAATAAATCATAAGCAATTTGCTCATTATTGTTTCTTGGGGCAATAATTTCATTTGCCATAATATTTGGTTCTGGAAGTGCCTTTCTATTTATCTTTCCATTTGGTGTCATAGGCATTTCATCTAGACACACATAAACAGATGGAACCATATATTCAGTTAAGCTTTCAGCGAGTTTCTTTTTAAGTTTCTTTTCATCAATCTTAGTAGAAGAAGTATAGTATAGAACAAGAAGATTCTTTTTAACTTCTGCGGCAGCTTGTTTAATTCCATTGTATTGGCAAGCACAGTTTTCAATTTCGCCAAGCTCAATACGGAATCCACGAAGTTTAACTTGGAAGTCGATACGACCCATGTATTCAAGTTTACCTTCTTTGTTGTATCTTGCAAGGTCTCCTGTGTGATACATTTTAGATCCCTTCATGAATGTACAAGGAGCAAATCTTTCATTTGTTA
>JAEEGK010003234.1_pt1 | contig 40690 bp, 37 predicted proteins | sample 8958771 | NCBI WGS metagenome assembly JAEEGK01 (sample SAMN16246547, study PRJNA631951) | gut metagenome | biome: gut microbiome; feature: rumen; material: SC-attached | host: Bos | place: Iran: Karaj | collected 2018-10
ATAGTTCGCGCACCTCCGCGCTTATGGTGTCTTCTATTGTGATGTCTGTCCTTTGCATGACAATTTCGTGTAGTGCTTGGGTAATGCTAAAGTACTTCTTTCGCTCGGCCTCAATTTTCAGACGTTGCAGCGCATCAGGATCAAGACAATTAAGAAATGTGGATAGCATATCGTCATAGTTGTAGCTTTCCACAATGTTGCCCTGTCTGTCTATTTGGGCTTCCATCAGTTGAGGCCGTTGGCTTTCATTACGCTGCAGGAATAGGATAGCATTGCATACACGCTGCTGTTGCCGTCCTTTTAATGCTATAGGGTTAAAGCTGTCCTTTGATGCAAAGATGACATTGCCCAAAGCATTTAACAGACTGTTGCCCTCATCTGTCACTATGTTACCTTTGTCGAAGTAGCGCGTCATTGCTACCAATAAGGCTTGCATCATTTCATACAACGTCATACCAAATCCCTCAGCTATTCGCCTTAGCCTTACTTTGTCAGCCAAAGAAATCTTTGTTGCAATAGTTGTCCAATTACCATTTGCCGCATCATGTTTCACTCTCATGCCCTCCAGATAGTTGTTATAGTTCTACCCATCCAGAAACTAAGCGTTTCAAGTTTACTAAGTCACTTGGATTTTCTTCAATTTAGTTGAAAGCATATTATTTCTTTGCTATGCTTTTTGTGTTCCAAAGTTTGGGATGTACGTTTCGAAGTTTGGGATGTACATTTCAAAGTTTGGGATGTATGTTTCAAAGTTTGAAGTCATAATAAACAGGCAAAGTTATTGTGCGCTTTGGGGCTTGTCAGTATTCGTTCAGTTATCCCCATAAAGTGTAGTATCTGGCTTTTTCCTCATGGCTTTGGGAAAACTCGCAACCAAAAAGTCTTTTATGTGGGAATTGTTGTTTATGGTAGCGGTATTATCCCGAAATAACATTATCTTCGTATCATTTTACCCTAACATTTTGGAAAATATGTATGTTAACGCAAGGTAAGGCAAGTGGATTTGGGGTATTGAGGCCACTTAAAATAAAAAGCACCCCATCCCCTTTTAGCTATCAGCCTACAGGGTAGGGGCTGGGCTGTGTCGCTTGCTCTGGTCGTGTTCGCGCCATCAGCCCGCACCATCCCCCGCGCTGTAAGGCCGTAGGCCTCCACTGTAAAGCCTACACCGCGCGCAGCCTTTCTTTTTTTTGCTTCTTTTTTTTCTTTGCTGCTGACTATTGCAAACTGTATTCTGGGTCAAAGTCTGCAGATTCTTCAACTTTCAAAGTCAAGGCTTCTGCAAGTCCTGTGATATTATTGATACATTGTGCTGCTGTCAGATTATCAGCCATTAGTTTATTGTTACCTGCAAATGCAATACAAGCTTTCAAATAAAATTCTGTTCTTGTCATATTGATATAAATTTATATTGTTAGTACTATGTTTGCTCTATAGCCCCTCTGTTGCCCCTCCTGTCCTTTTCTATCCGTGCGCGCTCATCTATGCGCTCGGATATAGGACAAAGGGGCTGGGGGCATAAATCCGTTAGGATTCTTACTATAATATATATTTATATATATTACCCGCTCGGATTCTTACCACGCATCAGGATCAAGGCGGCTTGTTTGGTTCGTCAGCCTCAACAATACCATTTTTGATTGCAAGGGCTGTTAGTTCTGTTGCGGCCTCCATGATGTCTTTCGCCCATTCCCAGAAACTTCGATAACTGCCCCGCTTGTGATTACCAAACGCGCTGTTGCCCGCTACCTGTAGCAAGGCTTTTGAAAGAAACTCTTTTTTTGTCATACGCTTAAAGATTAAAATAATATTTCGGGTGTTTCTGCCCTTTATCCCATTCGCTTCTGTCCTGTTCAATTATCAGTCGCTTATTTCTGGCACGCTCAATAAGTCGCTGCAGCAAGTCATTTGCTTTGACGTGCCCGCGCTGTCTAAAGATGTCTTTATAGGCTTCAAGTGTCGCAGGCTGCTCGATGTTGTCTTTGTCAGCCCTCAGCCACGCTTCAATATCTTCTATCGGTATTTCGTCATCTATAGGCTTGCTGATTATTTGCTCTGGCCTGCCATAGCTGCCAACAGGTAGCACGCGGAATTTCCATGCGGGTACATCGCGCCCACGTGCCTTTGTCTGCTTAACTGTAAACGTCACTTCGCCTGTCTTTTCGTTAGTTTCTTTGATGCAACAGAATACATCAGTAACTTTGCGTTCCAACATACTGCCAAGATGTCCGACAAGTTTTGTTGTGTTACCTGGGTTTTGGTGTACTAAGCACCAAACGGAAATACCATAATGGCTTGCTACTTGCATACATTTGTATATCAGACGTTGGCACTCATCATTCTTGTTAAAGTCGTTTACAAGGTCTAACAGGCCGTCAATGAATACAATGGTCGGTTTAACCTCATAAATGGCTTTCAACGTCTTTCGCCATCTGTCTGTTGCCTCTTCTGTTTCACGCAACATCAGGATTTTAAAGTCATCATAAGACTGTTGCGGATTCCTATTTGTCATTTCGCATACTCGATTCTTAACGGCTATTGTGTTTTCCTCTTCCATTTCCGTATCAATGTAAAGCACCTTTGGACTGGGTATGATGTCGGAAAGTTCGTAACGTAGCCCGCCAAATTCTCCGCAAAGTATTGCAGTCATGAATTGACTAAACAGCATTGTTTTTCCGTGTCCGCTTTGTCCTGTAAGCGCGTGAATACCTCCTATTGGTGCAAATGGAATACAAGCCATTGAAAGCGTTTTGTGGGGCTTCTCATATGGCTTAGTGAAGTCTAAATAGTCTTTCGATATATCCACATCAAACCATTTGTCAACTGCTAAGAAGTCTGGCGGCTGCTGTGTCTTTAATTCCTCAACAGTTGCCAATGGTGGCAGTTCTGACGGCAACGGAATGCGGTTGCAAGGTTCTGGGCTTGCTTGCTCGCCTGTGGATTCACAAAACACCGCTTCAAAGGCTTCGCGCTCACTGCAGCCGTGCGCATCCATGTAGGCTTGCATTTCTGCTAACTCCTTTTCGAAGTGTTCCAGGAACAAAGCCAAGTGGCTGTCGTTCGTGTCTGGTTGCAACTCTCGAAAGATATTAAACGCGCTCATCTCAAAGGACTGTGGATCGTGCGCGCTCATCTCTGGCCTCCTTTCTTTTTAGAAAATGTACGTGCGTGCGCGCAATAGGCTTGCGCCCTGTCCTGTAGTTCATCAGCTGTGGCCACTCGATTACTCATCAGCCACGCTTCAAGTTCCAGACGGTTAAAGTAGCACATCTTTCCCAATGGTTTCGAAAATGGTACTTTCCCCTGCATCGTCAATTTATACAGGTACGATTTAGACACACCCATGTAACGCGCTGCTTCATCAGCCGTCAGCACCTCTTTATGATTGAGGGTAACGTTAGCGGAAATCATATCCGCTAACGCCTGTAGTTCACTGTTATTCATCGTCACTAACCTCAAAATCGTAATACTTTCCACTGAAATATTTTTCGAGTAGCGCGCGAACATCTTTAATGAATGATTCCCGCTGCTCGTTCTCCAGAGGTTCCAGACACACATCAAACAAGTTGCCGACATTGACGGCATTAACTTCGACGCTAACACATTTTCCATACAATTGATGTATGCGTGCTTCACGTTCTTTTTTCGTCATTTTTGCCATTGCTTTGTATATTTTTGTTTGTTGGCAAATCTGGGTAGCGTATGCAAGCCGCGTCCATCATTGCCATGCTCTCCGCTTCTGGGGCTTGCATCCTATTCCCATCAGCTTTGAGCAATACAAAGTTACGGATTCCCCTAATACTTAGTTTTGAAACGTCACAAAAGTAGGTCGGAAAATGGTAGTATTTAACATTAAAAATAAGAAAAACAGACTAAACAGCTTTAAGTCTGCATAGTCTGCCAAAGGTGTCTGCAAAGTCTGCCAAATCTACCTTAAAATAGTTTGTCGATTAATTCCCAATTCTCTGGGAGTTTTCCCAATTTATGAAGTTTGGTTCTGTAATTGGAAACATCTTTGCCCCCAAACATTTCTTTAAGTCTGGCCGCATCCTCAAAATATACATTGTTCTTTTCCAAAGTATAGGAAAAGGTCGTATTAAGTGGATCATTACTGACCGTGTTTTTCTTTATCTCATCATTCCAATATAATATCGCGCACATCAGTGCCAATAATTTGCCATTCGTTTTCCATGTATAGCCTTTGCCATCAGCGTTTAGCACCATCAAATTATTTTGAATAGCATTATAAAAGACTTGCTGCTCTCTGACTTTGTTTTCGTCATCGTATATTGTTGGCAAATCTTCTTTCTTGATGACGGTCTGCCTTTTGCCCTCTGGCGGTGTTTCGTTGCTGCTGCCTGCTAACTCTCTACTATTGCCATCGCTCGGCTGCTGTGGGGCTTCTGGTGCTGCCTGTTGAGGCTCTACACTGTTGGCCGTCCATTCTTCCATGTCTTTAATATTATTGATGATAGCGCGACAATTAAGCATGATAAGAAAGCGTTCTTTGTCGTAGTCCATTCTTGCAACGTCAAGTTCTATTTGTTTGGCTTCTGCCTTGATGTCCTGTAAACGTGCTGTCATATCGGTGCAGCCGTCATCTATCATATAGTCACACATAGTTTTTACTATAGTAACCAAATGCGCTGCTGTGTCAATAGCCTGCAGGGTGGCTTTGTTACCGTCAGCAAAAGGTAACATTTTTACATAAGCCTTTAGTAACGTTAATGCTTCGTTGCTCTGGTTGTATAGGTCTTTTATTTCGCTTTTCTTCATAGCCTCAGCGTTTAAAATATTTGACTATTATAGTATTCGTTTGTTGCCTTTTTCCATATCTCATGGTATAGCCTTTCGCTATTATGAAAAAAATCGAATTCTTCCATGCTTACCGCATTTTCGTGCCCAAGTGATAGGCAGGCTTTTGTTGCTAATTCACTTAAGAAATGATCAACGCTGTCAATTGCTTCGTATTCTTCCCTACTCATAGCCTCAGCGTTTAGATGTTACTTACTTCCAATGTTGGCAAACTATTGATAGCCTCCTTTTTCAGTTCGTCAACAGCCCTAACGTATATTTCCGTAAACTTTAGGCTGCTGTGTCCTAACAGTTCGCTTACTACCTTAATGTTTGCACCGTTGGAAAGTAGCAAGGTGGCAAAGCTATGACGGCCACAATGCCACGTTATATGCTTGTCAATGCCTGCCCGCTTAGTCCAATGGCGTAAGGCTTTAAGGCACATCGTATCTGACGGCAAATGAAATATTAAATCGTCTTTCGCATCGTCTGGCTTCTGGCCTATGATAGCCAATAGCGTATCAGTAAGCGGAATGTTTACACCGCTGGCCTTGCTGTGCTTCTGGGTCTTGCTCTGTCGGAATGTCAGCCGCTTATTGCTGTAGTCCACATCGGAATATTTAAGGCTTACAATGTCACAATGACGAATGCCACAATAGCACGTCAATGCGAAAGCGCGCCTTATTTCTGGGTTCTCCTTTTCGTAGTGGGTAGCAAACAGCCGTTGCAGTTCGTCAGCTGATAAGATGTCTTTCGCTAAGATGTCGTTTGTCTTTGGTGGGGCTATGCTGTTGCCGTCCTTATCATAACAGGGGCTTCGCTTAATAATACCCGCTTTCACGGCCTTATTGATCAATCTACGAAAACGTCTGTAGTAGGTTTCAGCACCCTGCCCCCTGTGATTATCTACTAAGTAGTCTGCAAATCCCTGCATCATTTCTGGTCGTAGCTGCTTCGCCTCTATCCTGTCGGCAAACATCGGGTATTCTTCTTTCAGAAACTCCCTAAAGTTACGCAGTGAGGCTTTCAACAGTCGTTTGTCGGCTACTGCTGTTTCTTCTATGAAGTTATCCCAATAGGTCAACAGGTTCTTGTCATCAACGCGGATTCTGTAGCCCTCCATGATCTCTTTGGTTTCTTGCTCGCGCTCGTCACGTATCTTTTTAGCAAGTTCCAAAGTCTGTTTGTTGTCGGTTCGTTCCTGTGGATTCCTGGGCGCGCGCCATAGATATAACTTTAGGTACTCGCGCTTTCTGGTCTTTTTGACTACCATCTTGTCTTTGTCTGGGTCATATACCTTGCTTGCACCATAATAGAAATCAAGGAAAAGACTTTCAGTACCATTTGAAAGTATCTTAGCACCTAATTTGGGGTTAGCTGTGCTTTCTTCTGTGATAAGATAGGTATTATCACTTCTTACTTCTTTCTTTTGTGCCATATCTGCTATTTTTTGGTTTTAATAATCTGTACTTTTGCGGTTGCAAATATACGAATTATTTTTTATTTGGGTAGCCATAGGGTAGCCAAAGATAGCAAAATATAAGCATTTTTAAGAAATCAAGGGAAAACAACCAATCAAAACAGCGTATTTGTAACCGTCTGAAAAATAAGTGTTTATATTTCCTTTTATTGCTTTTTATTTCCTTTTGTTTCTTGTTAAAAAGTGGGTGTAAATTCCCCCTCCCGCTACTGAATAAGGAGTTGTTCACTTACAGAACAACTCCTTATTTTGTATCTTAGCAGAAAGATGATTATTTGAGCGATATTATCATTTCTTAGAATTTCCAGTCGATACCTACGCCGATGACGTGGTTGGTACGAGAGTAGATTTCCTCACCATTATAACCATCGCGGGCAGCATTACACTGCTTGGTGTAGTCCTCATAGATACTAGTGAAGTAGCCTACGTTGAGGCGAAGTTTCTCAGTGAGTTTGACGGCAGCACCCAAACCAATAGACCAGGAGTCGCAGGCAAAGGATGTGTTCTGCTCGTAGTCATCGCTAATGCCATAATCGGTACGCTGAATACCCCAGCTCAAAGTCCAACGATCGTTGAGGTCGCCCTCGATACCAGCCAAGAATTCATTGGTTCCGTGAGTCAGTTTCTCCTGACGATTATTGGCCATCTTGGCATTCTTGTCGTCGAAGAAGTGGTATTCAACGGTGGCACGCAGTTTGGGTGAGAACTCATAACCGGCAGCTACAGAAAGCAGGGCAGGCATGTCATAGCGAGTGTATTCGCCATCCTGATAGGCAACGGTCTTCGTGGCAAGTGACTGTGCAATAACAGCCAGACTTGCGGGGTCATACTGTTGCAGATAAGCAGTTAACTTCTGTCCCAATCCTGCAACTAATGTATTTGTTGTGTTGGGAACATTGATTTTTGTACGGAACTCATAGCGAGCAGTCAGGGTAAGTGGACCTTTGTGGTAGTCGACACTAATCAGAGGGGTGAATCCCCATCCACGCTGGTCTACATCCAACTCAAGGGCAGCTAAATCGCCAAACATGGGATGGTTGTTGGCAATGACATGTCCACGATAGTAACCATCGTAATAATTGGCACGGAAACCAACCGCTGCAGAAAGGCAGTCGATAATGCGATAGGTGAAATTCAGTTGTCCACCATAAATATATTGCTTACCCTTCATCTGTGAGTCTAATGTATACTGATCAGGAGTTATGCCCTTTTGGGAGAACATGCCTGCCAATACTGTGTTGAACATGGGTACGCCCTCTTCGTATTCAACGAAACCACCACTACCCACGATACCAATCATCGTTGAGATAGCCCAACGATCCTTCTTGTAAGAGGCGAACAGTGCAGGAACGATGGGAGCTGATGCTTTACCCTCGTAAAGATGATTCTGAGGTTGGGTCATTTCGATATTACGATACTGCCAAGGTTTCTGGAAATTCAGTGAAAGTTGGAAACCCTCGTGACCCCATGCCAAACCAGCAGGGTTCGAGTAAGCTGCATCGATATCAAAGGAAGCGCCACGAGCCATCATACGGTCGAAAGCGATGTGATAGTTTGTGTTGGTCATCAGTCCACCAGCCATAGCGGTAGTCGCCATCATGGCAACCATTGCCACCATTGTAATTCTTTTCTTCATATACATCAATTGGTTGATAAAAAATTCGGGTGCAAAGGTACGATATTATTTTGTTATAGACGAATTTTAGAAGAATTATTTTCCAAAAAAGAACAAAAGAAATCGGAGAAAAAGACCAACTCATTTGCTTGATATACATTATTAATTATTATATGGACGAAACTTTTTCAGAGAAACATATGGGAAAATGCTGTCTTTTTTGTACTTTTGCAGCCTAAAATGAATATTATATAACGTTATATTTATGGCAGATACAAAGAAAATTAAGACAGCGCTCATCTCTGTTTTCCACAAGGATGGGCTGGATGAGTTGCTCAAGAAGCTCAACGAAGAGGGTGTGAAGTTCCTGTCTACAGGTGGTACGCAGACTTTTATTGAGTCGTTGGGTTATCCCTGTGAGAAGGTTGAGAATGTAACCACCTATCCTTCTATCCTAGGTGGTCGTGTAAAGACCCTGCATCCCAAAGTGTTTGGTGGAATTTTGGGTCGTCGTGAGAATGAGGGCGACCGTGAGCAGATGGCTCAGTATGAGATTCCAGAAATCGACCTTGTCATCGTAGACCTTTACCCCTTCGAGCAGACCGTAGCTAGTGGTGCCTCAGAAGAAGATATCATCGAGAAGATTGATATTGGTGGCATCTCGTTGATTCGTGCTGGAGCCAAGAACTTCAACGATGTTGTTATTGTACCTTCAAAGGCTGAATACAGCGTGTTGCTTGACATTCTGAACAAGCAGGGTGCAGAGACCACCAAGGAGCAGCGTCGCATGTTCGCTACCCGTGCCTTCGGTGTTTCAAGCCATTATGATACAGCCATCCACGCATGGTTCGAAAAATAAATTCTTAGACCTAAAGGTCAAAGCGACCAAGGTCGATTAGTAAATAGTCAAATAGTAAATTAAGAATGGGATTTTTTAGTTTTGTCCAGGAGATAGCAATGGACTTAGGAACGGCCAATACGATTATTATCAGTGATGATAAGATTGTAGTTGATGAGCCGTCTGTAGTTGCCCTCGACCGTCATACTGACAAGATGATAGCAGTAGGTTCGAAGGCCAAGATGATGTATGAGAAGACACACGACAATATCCGTACTGTGCGCCCTCTCCGTGATGGTGTGATTGCAGACTTCTCTGCTTGTGAGCAGATGATGCGCGGACTTATCAGAATGGTTCATTCTGGTTCACGCCTTTTCTCTCCCTCTCTCCGTATGGTGATTGGTGTACCTTCTGGTTCTACCGAGGTGGAGTTGCGTGCCGTTCGCGATTCTGCAGAGCATGCTGATGGTCGTGATGTATATCTGATTTTTGAGCCAATGGCTGCAGCAATAGGTATCGGTATTGACGTTGAGGCTCCAGAGGGTAACATGATTATTGATATCGGTGGTGGTTCTACTGAGATTGCCGTTATCTCTTTGGGTGGTATTGTTTCAAACAACTCCATCCGTACGGCAGGTGACGACCTGACAGCTGATATTCAGGAATACATGTCACGTCAACATAACGTTCGAGTTTCTGAGCGTATGGCTGAGCGTATCAAGATAGCCGTTGGTTCTGCATTGACCGATTTGGGCGATGAGGCTCCTGAGGATTATATTGTTCATGGACCAAACCGTATCACAGCTCTGCCTATGGAGGTGCCTGTATGCTATCAGGAGGTCGCTCACTGCTTGGATAAGACCATTGCCAAGATAGAGAATGCTGTGCTCTCTGCTCTGGAGAACACTCCCCCCGAGTTGTATGCTGACATCGTGAAGAACGGTATCTGGCTTACTGGTGGCGGTGCCTTGCTGCGTGGTTTGGATCGTCGTTTGGAAGACAAGATCAATATCCCCTTCCACATTGCTGAGGATCCATTGCATTCAGTAGCTAAGGGTGCTGGTATCGCCCTGAAGAATGTTGATCGCTTCACTTTCTTGATGCGTTAATTTAAAAAGACCTGATGAAGAACCTGCTGGAATTTCTGGGAAAATACTACCATTGGGTTCTGTTCGTAGTGCTTGAAGTCATCAGCCTTGTCATGCTGTTCCAGTTTAATAGCTATCAAGGCAGTGTCTGGTTCTCATCAGCCAACTCTGTAGTAGGCTGTTTCTACGAATGGACATCCTCAGTGGAGTCGTTCTTCTCACTGACGAAGGTAAACAAGGACTTGGCGCTTCGCAATTTCTATTTGGAGCGTCAAGTCACTCAGTTACGTCGTTTGTATGGGGAGGCAACGGAGAAGGTTGACCCCAAGGAACAGCAGGGGCTTGATTTCCTCAGTCAGTATAAGCTGATTCCAGCAAAGGTGGTTTCCAACGAACTGAACAGGGTTAATAACCTGATGACCATCAATAAAGGCTCTGCAGACAGTGTCAAGGTGGGCATGGGTGTAGCTTGTGGACAAGGTGTCGTAGGTGTCACCTATCTGGTTGCTCCCCACTATACGGTGGTCATCCCTGTGCTGAATCGCAATTCTTCCCGTATCAGTTGTGCCATTCGTGGTCATAACTACTTCGGAGTGTTGCGCTGGTATGGTGAAGATGCAGGCTATGCTTATGTGGAAGATATTCCCCGTCATGCCCGTTTCAAGCGAGGCGACTGGGTGGAAACCAATGGATACTCAAGCATCTTCCCTCCAGGAATACTGGTCGGGCAGATTGTTGAGGTCTATAACTCGCGTGATGGTCTTTCCTATAAGTTGAAGGTAAGACTGTCAACCGATTTCGGCAATGTGCGTGACGTGATGGTCATCAACGATTCTTCAATAGGAGAACGTCTGAAACTGATACAATCAGCAAGAGACTCATTGAAACTTAACGTAAGCCAATAAGACTATGACAGCAGATATATTGAAACGGGTTTTGTGGTTCTTCCTTTTCGTCTTGGCACAGGTCTTTGTGTTTGGACGCATTCACCTGTTCCATTATGCTACGCCATTGTTCTACGTTTATTTCGTTGCGCTGTTTCCTCGTAATTATCCCAAGTGGTCCATCTTAGTATGGAGCTTTCTGCTTGGATTGGTTATCGACACATTCTCCAATACCCCAGGATTGTCTTCTTTCTCGCTGACACTGATAGCTGCTATCCAGCCTTATGTTTTCGAAATTTTTGTGTCACGCGAAGCTGCTGAGAACTTGGAACCATCCGCCAAAGCTATTGGTCCCTTGAAATACAGCGCCTATATCTCCATGTTGGTATTCCTCTATTGTGTGGTATTCTATACATTGGAAATATTCAGTTTCTTCAATTGGGAACAGTGGATCTTTTGTGTGATTGGCAGTACAGTGCTTACATTACTGCTGATTGCTACCATTGAGTATACAAGGGGCAAGTAATGCTTCTTAATATAGAAAGGAGTGGTAACAAATGAGGGATCACGGATTAGACTATAGACGATATGTGATTGCTGGGGTAGCCGCCTTGATAGTGGTTGTCTATATCATCCGTCTCTTTACACTTCAGATTACGAGCGACGACTATAAGAAAAGTGCTGACTCGAATGCCTTCCTGAAGAAGATAGAATATCCCTCTCGTGGTGTCATTACGGATAGAAACGGTAAGTTGTTGGTGTATAACCAGCCTGCCTATGACATTATGGTGGTGATGAATGAGGCGAAGGATCATCTTGACACCCTTGACTTCTGTGCAGCCCTGAATATTACCAGAGAGGAATTTGACCATCGCATGGAGACAATCAAGGATCGCTCCAAGAATCCTGGCTACTCACGCTTCACCCAGCAGCTCTTTATGAGTCAACTTTCTGACACCGACTTCTCTGTGTTTCAGGAAAAGATGTTCCATTTCCCGGGGTTCTATGTCCAGCGACGCAGTATTCGCCAATACCAATATCCCTTTGCAGCTCATGTATTGGGTGATGTGGCAGAGGTTTCCAAAGGCGATATAGAAGAGGATGATTACTATCAGTCAGGCGACTATATTGGTAAGCTGGGAGTGGAACGCAGCTATGAGAAACAGTTGCGTGGCGAGAAAGGTATGCAGATTCTTCTTCGCGATGCCCATGGACGAGTGCAGGGGCGCTATCAGAATGGAAAGTACGATCGCCGACCTATTCCTGGCAAGAATCTTACCTTAGGCCTTGATGCCGATTTGCAAGCCTTGGGCGAACGACTGATGGAAGGAAAGATAGGTAGTATTGTGGCTATCGAACCCTCTACGGGCGAAGTGCTCTGTATGGTCAGCTCTCCCAGCTATGATCCTCGTATGATGGTTGGTCGTCAGCGTTCCAAGAGTCACCTGCTGCTGAGTCAGAATGTATGGAAACCCTTGCTGAACCGTAGCATTATGGGTCAGTATCCTCCTGGTTCTACTTTTAAGACCACCCAAGGACTGACTTTCATGACGGAAGGTATCATTCATCCCACACATACCGCTTATCCCTGTGGACACGGATTCAACTATAAGGGCTTGCACGTAGGCTGTCACGGACATGCCTCGCCCCTTCCTTTGGTACCAGCCCTTTCCACTTCTTGTAATGGTTATTTCTGTTGGGGACTCTATTATATGATAGGTGCTAAGACAAAGTATGGCTCTGTGCAGAATGCCATGAACACTTGGCGCGACTATATGGTAAGCATGGGCTTTGGCTATAAGTTGGGCATTGACCTTCCAGGCGAGAAGCGTGGTTTGATTCCCAATGCCCAATACTACGACAAGGCTTATAAAGGTTCGTGGAATGGTTTGACCATCATCTCTATTGCCATCGGACAGGGTGAGGTAAATGCTACTCCGTTGCAGATTGCCAACCTGGGTGCTACTATTGCCAATCGTGGCTGGTTCATCACTCCCCATGTGGTGAAGAAGGTGCAGGGTGAGCAGTTGGATACACTTTATACTAAGCGCCGCCATACAATGGCCAACCGCACCTCTTATGACTATGTAGTACAGGGCATGCGTGCTTCGGCAACGGGCGGAACCTGTCATGAGTTGGCTAAGTATGACTTTATGGCTTGTGGTAAAACAGGTACGGCTCAGAACCGTGGTCACGACCACTCCGTATTCATGGGCTTTGCCCCTATGGACAATCCGAAGATTGCCGTTGCCGTCTATGTGGAGAATGGCGGATGGGGTGCCACCTATGGTGTACCTATTGGTGGACTGATTATGGAACAGTATATTCACGGAAAACTCTCGGAGGCTTCGGAGAAGCGTGTCCAGGAATTCCAACACAGACACATTGCATATGGAACGACAAGTAGATAGGCGACAAACCAGCGTTTTACGCTCGATAGACTGGTGGACGATATTGCTCTATATCGCCCTGTTGTCGTTTGGATGGATCAGTGTCTGTGGAGCCAGCTATTCCTATGGTGAGACCGATATTTTCAGTCTGTCCACCCGTTCTGGTATGCAGATCATCTGGATTGCTACCAGCATTGTGCTTGGCTTTGTCATCATCATGCTGGACGACCGCTTCTATGACACTTTTGCCTTTATCATCTATGGACTTTTGGTGTTGTTGCTCTTCGGAACCATCTTCAATCCACATAGCATCAAGGGTTCTCACTCCTGGCTGGTCATAGGTCCGCTCCGTCTGCAACCTGCTGAGTTTGCCAAGTTCGCGACGGCGTTGGCATTGGCGAAGTTCATGTCAACCTATGGCTATAACATCAACCAGTGGAAACACTTTGCTGCTACTTTGGCCATCATCATGGTGCCCATGGTATGCATTGTGCTGCAACGAGAAACAGGTTCCGCCTTGGTCTATCTTTCCTTCTTCCTCATGTTCTATCGTGAGGGCATGCCAGGTTCCATCCTGTTCACGGGAGTGGCTATGGTCATCTATTTCGTGGTGGGCATTCGCTATGCGGAGGTCTATCTCCCAGATTCTGTCACCTCTGTTGGAAAATTCAGTGTGTTGCTGCTTATCCAGTTGTTCTCCATCGGTATGGTCTGGGTCTATTGCAACCAGAAGAAAGCTTTCCGTCTGTTGTTGTATTACCTTGGTGCCGCCATCATACTCTTGGCTCTGATGAAGGTGCCTTTCAGTAAGGTTTATGTCTTGTTGGCGATGACGGCTTTCCTGATAGGTTATCTGATATGGGAAGGATTGGGATCGCGTATTCGCGACTATTTCTTCATCGCACTCTTTACATTAGGTTCTGCTTGTTTCTTCTATGGTGCCGACTTTATCATGCAGAATGTGATGGAGCCCCACCAGCGTTCACGTATCAACGTGTTGTTGGGATTGGATGAGGACTTGCGCGGTGCTGGATACAATGTACACCAAAGCGAGATAGCCATAGGCTCTGGAGGTTTGGAGGGAAAGGGTTTTCTGAATGGTACACAAACCAAGTTGAAGTTTGTGCCTGAACAAGATACCGATTTTATCTTCTGTACGGTTGGCGAAGAAGAAGGTTTTGTGGGTTCAGCAGGCGTATTGATTCTGTTCTTGTTGCTGATATGGCGACTCATTTATCTCTCCGAGCGACAACCGTTCCGCTTCGGGCGGGTTTATGGCTATTGTGTGCTGAGCATCTTCCTGTTCCACGTGTTTATCAATGTAGGAATGGTGCTTGGTCTGACTCCTGTGATTGGTATTCCGTTGCCGTTCTTCAGCTATGGAGGCTCGTCGCTATGGGGCTTTACCTTCCTACTGTTTATCTTCCTGCGCCTTGATGCGAGTCGCAACCTTATTCGTTCTTGATGTCTTGCTTAGCTTGATGCCTATGTCTGTAATGCCGGGCAGAATCTCACGTTTCATGTCGTGTCGTATCTCGATGCGCAGCGAGTCGTCTTTCTCCAGATGTAACGTCTTTAGAGGGAACAAATATTGATATTGGCTCACCCCTTTTCCTTCCGGATAGCCTTTTTTGTTGATGAGTTGGCACACCAATGTGTCGCATTGCTGTTCTCCGGTGTTCATCTTCGTTTGCTCTACTATCAGGTTCAGATTCTGGAAAGGAAAATAGCCGTTGATGCGCAGTCCCACTTCTTCCGTATAGTTGCCCGTATCTTTAACAGGGGGAATGGTGAAGGTCAGCGGGTCGTTTTTCTCCCATCCCGATGCTGAAGTTTGCTCATAGTCATGATAGACAGTCTTGCCTTTACAAGCTGTCAGTATGAGCACCATAAGTACCCCTATATATAATAAGGTGTAACTATTCCTTTGCATTCTGAGGCTGTGCGTTCTGTTCTGGCTTTTTGGGCTTCTTCTTTTTCTTTTTCTTCTTAGCGCGGTCGAAGCGGTTGATGTTTTCCTGTGTAGCCAGATCAACGGGTCCTGCAGGTGCTTTCTTGTTCCCATCCTCCTGCAGAGATATGGGTTTCTCGCCCTTGCGGTTCATCTCGATAATCTCCTTGGCACGCTCGGCAGTGATGGTTTCCAGATTAGCTGCAATGTTCTTGTCAGTAGAGTAGGTAACTAGTCCTGCTAGGATATCTGCCTTGAAGTAGAAGTAGTCGTTGTCCTGGGTTTGCAGTTGTATGTCCTTGCCAGGAAGTTTCCTGCCAGCCTCTACATAGTCGTCCACCTCGTAGTTCAGACAGCACTTCAGTTTGGCACACATACCAGCCAACTTCTGTGGGTTCAGTGATATGTCTTGGAAACGAGCGGCTGAAGTACCTACGCTTACGAAGTTCTTCATCCATGTGGCACAGCACAACTCACGTCCACAAGGACCCGTTCCACCAATCAGTCCAGCTTCTTGACGGGCGCCAATCTGTTTCATTTCAATGCGAACATGGAAAGTAGCGGCCAAGTCCTTAATCAGCTGACGGAAGTCAACACGTTCATCAGCAATATAATAGAAGATAGCCTTGTTGCCGTCGCCCTGATATTCCACATCACCGATTTTCATTTTCAGTCCCAGTCCTTTGGCTATCTGGCGACTCTCTATCATGGTAGAATGCTCGCGAGCCTTGGCCTCACGGAATTTATCCATATCTATCGGACGGGCAATGCGATACACACGCTTGATGTCGTCAGCACTCTTCAGGTTAGCCTTCTTCAGCTGCAACTTTACCAGACGTCCTGTCAGTGTGACAACACCGATATCGTGACCTGGGTTTGCTTCAACGGCCACAATATCGCCCTTCTTCAAATCCAGTTTGTTCACATTATGATAGTAACCTTTGCGGGTATGCTTGAACTGCACTTCCACGAGGTCTGTCGTGTCTATGTTTCCAGGCACATCAGCCAACCAGTCGTAGGTGTTCAATTGTCGGTCCTGTCGTCCCACGGCATTCTTGCACAATCCGCGGTCACATCCCGTCTTGATGGTTAGTTCTTTTTCCATTTATCTCGTTTTATTTCTGAATCAATAGTACAATCATTTGCAGGGCCATGTCGAAAAAGACTATTTTCGCATTGGCGTTTTGCCCGATGTCACGAATGGCACGGTTAGCCAATTCGCTGATGGGCAATATGTTCGCCTCGTTCACGAAACGGGCAAAGTTCTTGGCAAAGTCCTCCTCGCGCTGATTCATGTAACACAACTCCTCTTGGTGGAAGTTATACATGAAGTTCTCGCGAATCAGTCGCAGGAAGTAGGTCAAGAAGCGCTTCTGTTTCTCGCGCCCCATGCCAGCCATACGCTCCGACCATGTCTTCAGGTCTTTCACCTTTCGCTGGTAAGCCAGTCGCATCAATGTCTGGAACATGTCCAGAAACAGCTCGTTCTCCGAATCGGCACTCAGCATCTCCAGTGCTTTCAGCCAACTGCCGTTCGCCATGCGGGCTGTCCGATGGGCAACATCCTCTGCCAATCCTCGCTTGTCGTGCAGTGCCTTTTCGATATCCTCATCGGCTATTCGCTTGATGTCAATGCGCTGTACACGACTGCGAATGGTTTCCAGCAACTTGTCAGGCTCTTGACACACCATGATGAAGACCGTTTGCGAGGGTGGTTCCTCCAACAACTTCAGTATCTTGTTGGCGCACTCGATGTTCATGCGCTCAGGCAACCAGATAATGCTTACCTTATAGCCACCCTGACTCGACTTCAGCGATAGTTTGCGAATCAAGCTGTCGCTCTCGCCAGCTGTGATAATGGCTTGCTGGTTCTCGCCTCCCATCTGTTCCAGCCATTCCGTCATCGTGAAGTAAGGCCCTGCCATAATCAGCTCATGCCATTCGCTGGCAAAGTCGTCGCTGATGGGCTTGTGGTCTGTGCTCATCGATGGCAGTTTGATGGTAGGGTAGGTGAAGTGCAGGTCGGGATGCTCCCATTTGGCCAGCATCGGACTATCGCCCAGCAGCACTTTGGCAAATCCCATGGCCAGTGCCATCTTGCCACACCCTTGCGGACCACATAGCATGATGGCATGAGGCAGACGCCCTTCGTCAACCATCTGCATGAGGCGCTCTTGTGCCTCCCGTTGTCCTATCACTTGTTCAAAAGCCATAATCGGCTACAAAATTACGAATAATTATGCGAAATGCCAAATTTGGTAAGACATTTTACAACAGTCGCTTGGCTACCTCGGCTACCGAGTCGACTGCGGAGACTGTATAGAAGTGGATGTTATGCACTCCGTGGGCATACAGTTCACGACACTGTTGTGTTGTCCACTCAATACCCAGTTGGGTGGCTTGCTCGTCCGTCTTACACTTCACAATCTCCTTGGCCAATGCTTCTGGAATGTCGCAATGGAAGGTCTTGGGAACTACCGTCAACTGGCTCAGCTTGGCCATCGGCTTGATGCCAGGAATGATGGGAATGGTGATGCCCATCTGGCGCGCTTTTTCTACGAAAGAGAAGTACTTCTCGTTGTCGTAGAATAACTGGGTCACAGCATACTGTGCCCCTAAGTCCTGCTTTTGTTTCAGGTATTCCATGTCGCGCTCCAAGTTAGGTGCCTCCTCATGCTTCTCAGGATAGCATGCCACGCCGAAGTCGAACTTAGGTCCAGGATGCTTGATGGGTGTTCCGTCAGCAAAGAAACCTTCGTTGAATCGCACCACCTGCTTGATCAAGTCTGTGGTATGCGCATGTCCTCCAGGGGTGGGGGTGAACCGGCTGTCTTCCTTGGCCTTGTCGCCACGCAACAGCATCAGGTTGCGGATGCCCAAGAATTGCAAGTCCAACAATTCATATTCTATCTGCTCAATGGTGGTACCACTGCAGATGACGTGAGGCTCCACGGGAATGTTGTATCGCTGCTTGATAGCCGAAGCAATGGCGATGGTTCCTGGACGACGACGGATGCGCTGTCGCTCAAACTGCCCATTGTCCAACTCCTTATATACATATTCCGAGTGGTGAGTGGTTATATTGATGAAGGCGGGATTGAATTCCGCCAACTTGTCAATGGTGCGAAACAAGGCATCGGTGCCGTTACCCTTCAGTGGTGGAAGCACCTCAAATGAGAAGCGATGCTCGTCCGTTTCTTGTTGCTTAATATAGTCTGCTACAGTCATTATTTCAAGTATAAATGTTGGTTGTTCCTTTTGATGAACTAATAAATTAGCGACAAATTTAGTTAAAAAGTAGCAGAATGGCAAATAATTTCGAAAAAAAGCATTACTTTTGTATTTAATTAAAGAAATACTAACATTAAAACATCATGGAATATCAAAAGAGAGGTAGCTCGGCCTACCTGTTTTCTATCGTGCTGGTCGCTGTCTTAGGTGGTCTGCTGTTCGGTTATGACACTGCTGTAATTTCTGGAGCCGAGAAGGGTTTGCAAGCTTTCTTCTCAGAATCACAAGACTTTACCTACACCGATGGCTGGCATGGATTTACCTCAGCCTCTGCCTTGATAGGCTGTATCATCGGTTCTGCTATTTCAGGCTTCTTGGCTACCAACCTGGGTCGTAAGCGCTCTTTGGTCATTGCAGGTATTTTGTTCTTTATCTCCGCATTAGGATCTATGGAGCCCGAGTTCCTGTTCTTCACTCATGGCGAGCCCAGTTACTCACTGCTTATCATGTTCAACTTCTATCGTGTGATAGGTGGTGTCGGTGTGGGTCTGGCTTCTGCCATCTGCCCCATGTATATCAGCGAGGTAGCTCCTTCTAATATCCGTGGTATGCTGGTTAGCTGTAACCAGTTTGCCATCATCTTCGGTCAGTTGGTGGTTTACTTCGTCAACTTCTTCATCCTGGGCGACCATATCCAGCCGTTGGTTGAGGAGATGGGTAAGGGTCTTGCTGCTATCAACCCTGCAGCCCAGTGGACTGTTACTACCGGTTGGCGCTATATGTTTGGTAGCGAGGCTGTGCCTGCAGGTCTCTTCGCCCTGCTCATCAGCTTGGTTCCTGAGAGCCCCCGTTACCTCGTTTCCGTTGGCAAAGACCAGCGTGCTTTGGAGATCCTGACTAGAATCAATGGTACTGATCGTGCCCAGTTTATCCTGAATGCCATCAAGGAAACCTTGGTGCAGAAGACCGAGAAGCTGATGACCTATGGTGCCATGTGTATCTTCATCGGTATCATGCTCTCCGTATTCCAGCAGGCTGTGGGCATCAATGCCGTTCTTTACTATGCCCCTCGTATCTTTGGCGATATGGGTATGGAGAACCCGATGGTTATCACTGTTTTCATGGGTATTGTCAACATTGCCTTCACCCTCGTGGCCATCTTCACGGTGGAGAAGTGGGGACGTAAGCCCTTGCTTATCAGCGGTTCGCTGGGCATGGCGTTAGGAGCCTTTGGTGTAGCCACTACCTTCGGACAAGCAGGCTTGGAGCTGGTTACTGCCCTGAGCATCATGGTTTACTCTGCCTCGTTCATGTTCTCGTGGGGTCCCATCTGCTGGGTGCTCATTGCCGAGATTTTCCCCAACACCATTCGTGGTGCTGCTGTGGCTATCGCCGTTGCCTTCCAGTGGATCTTCAACTTCATCGTCAGCTCTACCTTCGTGCCCATGTTCAATATGCACTTGACGGAGGGCGACGACTTCGGTCATTGGTTCACCTACGGACTCTATGGACTCATCTGTGTCATTGCTGCTATCTTCGTTTGGCGCCTCGTACCAGAGACCAAGGGCAAGAGCCTCGAGGATATGACCAAGCTATGGCGTTGGAAGGGTTATGTTCCTGGCGAAGGCGAACATGAAGGTAAGGAATATAATTATGGTACTAATAATAAATAAGGTATAGGAGGATTGTGCTATGAAAAGAATACTTGTAGCAGAAGACAACGACAGCAACTACATGCTGATGACTTACATTCTGAAGAGTCATTATGAAATTTTCCGTGCCAAGAACGGTGTGGAGGCTGTTGAAAAAGCTAAGGCTGAGGCTCCCGATCTTATTCTGATGGACATCAAGATGCCCTTGATGGACGGTCTGGAGGCTACTCGCCATATCAAGGCCGAATTGCCCGACATTCCCATCATTGCCCTGACGGCCAATGCTTTCGACAACGATCGCCAGCAGGCTATGGATGCAGGTTGCGACGATTTCCTCTCCAAGCCCGTAAGTGCAGCGCTCTGCTTGGAGACTATCGAGAAGCATATCAAGTAGTGCTTACGAGAGGCGTGTCAATACTTTCGGAGAAACGGAAAATACTCTTGGAGAAACGAAAATTACTTTCGGAGTATCAAAATCACCAAAAGGGGGGAGGTATTACACCTTCCCCTCTTTCTATCAAAACGGCTTTCCGCTGTACAATAACCCTGCCTTATTTTTCAATAACCAAGCCTTATTATGCAATACTCGTGCGTTATTGAAAAGTAGGGTGTTTTTATGCATAGAATATAAATTTTTATAATATTTCTTTGTTTTTTTAAAATTTTTGTTTTAAATTTGCATCCGAAATGTTCACCTAAATACGACAACTTTAACATATAATTAACTAACAAGTGTACTTATGAAAAGAAGACTAACAATGTTTTTGGCCTGCTTTTTCCTCATGTTAGGTGGAGTGATGGCCCAAACTAAAGTCAGTGGTGTCGTTGTTACCTATGAGGACAACGAACCTGTGATTGGTGCCTCTGTCCAGGTCGCTGGAACGCAAGTAGGTACTGTTACTGACGTAAATGGACGTTTTGAACTGACAGCACCTGCTGGCTCAAAGACGTTACGTATTACTTATGTAGGAATGGAAGCCCTTGAGGTTGCTGTTAGCCCCAAGCCACTACGTATCCAACTTCGCAATGACTTGAACGACCTTGACGAAGTGGTGGTAGTAGCCTATGGTACGCAGAAGAAAACCTCGCTGACAGGATCTATCCAGGAAGTAAAGTCAGAGGCTATTGAGATTCGTCCTGTATCGAGCGTTACCTCTGCTTTGGAAGGAAATGTTGGTGGTGTACAGGTTAATAGTACCTATGGTGCTCCTGGTAGTGACCCCGACATCCGTATTCGTGGTATTGGAACCGTTAATGGTTCGTCTTCACCCCTTTACATCATGGATGGTGTTCCCTATGGTGGTAACATTTCTGACTTAAATCCTGCCGACATTGAGTCAATCTCTGTACTGAAGGATGCTGCTTCTGCTGCTTTGTATGGTAACCGCGCTTCAAATGGTGTTATTCTGATTACCACCAAGAAGGGTAAGCAGGGCAAGATGAATGTCTCGCTTGACATCAAGCAAGGAACTTATAGCCGTGGTATTCCTGAGTATGACAGACTGGGTGTCAATGATTGGATGCACATGCAGTGGGAACAGCTGAAGAACCTGCGTATGAGCAATGGTGTCAGCCTGGAAGACGCAAAGGCTTATGCAACGGAGAACCTGATTGCTGATAATTTGTACTTGAACATCTTCAATAAGGCAGACAATGCCTTGTTTGATGACAACGGCTATATTAAAGCTGATGCCCAAATTAAAGGTTCTTTCGCTGAAGACCTTGACTGGTACGACCAGGCTATTCGTCATGGTTATCGTCAGGAGTACAACATCAGTGCTAATGGTGCCAACGACAAAGTGGATTATTTAGTATCTCTGGGCTATCTGGATGAGGATGGTTATCTGACCAACTCTGGTTTCGACCGTATCTCAGCTCGTGTATCAGTGAATGTGCAGCCTAAGAAATGGATTAAGATGGGTATCAATCTGAACGGTTCTCACCAGAACAGGAACAACGCAGGTGCTGACCCTGATGACGATGCCAGTCACTATACTAACCCCTTCAACTATGCACGTAACATGTCGCCGATTTATCCCGTTCACTTGCATGATATGAATACGGGTGAGTATATCCTCGATGCCAACGGCCAACGTCAGTACGATGGTGGTAGATATACCGATGCAAATGGTATTACACACTTGACACGTAATCAGAATCCTGATCGCCATCTGATTTGGGAGAACGAGCTGAATTCAGACAAAACAGTGAGAAATACACTGAACGGAACAGCTTACGTTGATTTTATGTTGCCTTACAATTTCACACTGACGCTGAAAGGAAACCTGAACGTACGTAACACATCAGAGCAGACCTACTATAACTCTGTAATTGGTGATGGTGCAGGTGAACAGGGACGTGCTAAGCGCAATGATTATCGCTATAAGAACTACACCTTCCAACAGCAATTGCACTGGAGCCATGAATATGGCGTGCACTCAGTTGATGCCTTGATCGGTCATGAGAATTATGCTTATGACTATAATTATCTGTATGGCTTTAAGAATACTGAAGTGTTTGCAGGGTACAGCTATATGCGTAACTTTACCAACATCACCGATCTATACGACTACAACAACCACTATAATACTGAGTCATATCTGGGTCGTGTTCGTTATGGTTACGACAACCGCTACAACGCAGAGGTTTCTTTCCGTCGCGATGGTTCATCACGTTTCTCAAAAGATGCTCGCTGGGGTAACTTCTGGTCAATCGGTGCTAACTGGGTTATCAGTAATGAGCAGTTCATGAAGAAGTACGATTGGGTGAACTATTTGAAACTGCGTGCCGACTATGGTGAGGTTGGTAACGATGCAGGTGCTGGCTACTATGGCTATATGGCTCTTTATGCTTCCACCCAGCATGCAAATCAGGGAGCTTATTGGATTAGCAATCTGCCCAATGAAGATTTGAAATGGGAGACTAGCCAATCATGGGGTATTGGTTTGGATGGACGTTTGTTCAATCGTCTGAACTTCAGTATTGAGTATTTTGACAAGCGCAACAAGGACTTGCTGTTCAATGTCTACAACCCATTGTCAGCAGGTGCTACCAGTACAAGTGCTGCCTCGTCAACCGTAACGAAGAACATTGGTACTATTTCTAACTATGGTTGGGAAATTAGTGCAGATATCGATGTATATAAGACACGTGACTGGAAGATTAACTTAGGAACCACTATGACTTTCTTGCGCAATGAGGTAGTTAAGCTTCCTGAGCAGAATAAAGAAGGTATCGTTTCTGGTTCTCACAAGATTATGGAAGGCAAGGACCGCTATGCTTGGTATGTATATACATGGGAGGGTATTAATACTGCCAATGGTTATTCACTCTATAAGTTCAATGATGAGGATTATTACCTGACAGAAGATGCTAATGGACAGGCCATCAATTCAGAAGGTATTGAAGACAAGACTGCCGCTAACATGAAGCACATCGTCTATATTGATGGTGTTCCTTATTCATATACAACCAACTATGCTAAGCGTGAGTTCAACGGCACATCTATTCCTAAGATGTTCGGTAGCTTCAACTTCAATGTAGCATGGAAGGGACTGTCACTCTATGCATTGTTCACCTATCAATTTGGTGGCAAGGTGCTCGACTCTGTTTATAGCGGTCTGATGGCTGCAAGCGCTAAGCCTTATGCTCTCCATGAGGATGTTCTGAACTCTTGGACCTATGAACAGCGTACCTATACATTGGATGAGAATGGTAATGAGATTCCTCTTAACGCCATTGATCCCAATGGAACACCTGTATTTAACAGTGGTGCCATAGTGAATGGTGACGTTACTCCAAGTCTTTACACAACTTCATCGCGTCACCTGATAAGCTCTAATTATCTCGCTTTGAAGAATATTTCACTCTCTTATCAGCTTCCTAAGAAATTGGTTCGCAAGATTGATTTGGAAAGTGTTGGCATAACTGCAAGCTTCGAGAATCTTTTCATCCTGACCAAGCGTACAGGTTTGAGCCCACAACAGTACTTCAGCGGTGGTCAGGCGAATGGATATGTGACACCACGCGTATTCTCTGTAGGATTGAATGTTAAGTTCTAATCAACAAACATACATTAAAAGCAATTCAATATGAAAAAACATTTGTTATATATAAGTGCTGTCGCCTTAGGCTTGTTCTCATGTTCAGAGAACTATCTGGATACTACACCAGAATCATCGACAGCAACTGCTACTATCTTGGAATCGACAGATAATGCAGAGCTGATAATCAATGGACTATGCAAGGCAATGACACAGCAGTACGGTGCATTCTCACAGGGTTATAATGGTGAGGGTGCCATCAAGACATGGTTTGGTAGCTATCCTGGTAATGACACGCAGAAAAGTAATCTGACAGGATGGACAAATACGATTAACGGAAACTATCACGAGATGCCCACCGATGCCCGTGATATCTACCCATGGTATTATTATTACAAGATGATATCTAATGCGAATTCGCTCATTCTAAACATTGACGCTGCTTCAGGTACAGAACAGGATAAGGCTTATCTGAAAGCCCAGGCCCTTGTGTTCCGTGCCTACTCATTCTTCATGCTTTCACAGCTGTATGCACACCGCTGGAGCGATGAGCAAGGTGAGACTCCTGCTATCGTGTTGCGTGTGGACCAGTCAACAGGTGACCAGCCTTTATCTACCTTGAAAGAAACCTATGCACAGGTTTATAAGGATTTGGACGATGCCATTGCGCTCTTCCAGTTAAGCGGTATGGACCGCAAGGCTGATGAGTGGTATAAGCCTAACCTGAATGTGGCCTATGCTGTCTATGCTCGTGCAGCTTTGACTCGTGAAGACTGGGCCAATGCTTCAAAATATGCTAAGCTGGCTCGTGAGGGATATCCTCTGATGAGCAATAGCGACTATATGGATGGAGGTTATCATACTCCTAATAGTGAATGGATATGGGCTGTCTATGAAGCAGAGGACCAGACTCTTTACTATTGGGGTTTCTATGCTTATCAAGGTTCTAACGGTGATACAAGTGTAGACCGTAGCTATCCTTTGGCTATTAGCCGTGACTTGATTGAGCAGATTCCAGAAACGGATATCCGTCGTGGACATTTCCTGATTCCAGAAACTGCTGCAGAATTCAAGGAGGCTTTTGCAAGCAACGGAAATCCTCGTTCTTGTACAAGTACTTTTGGTAAAAAGGCTCGTAGTATGTTTGGCGATAAGGTTCTTGCAAAATCGTTGATATTCCCTTATATGCAGGTGAAATTCACTGCCGCTTTCCAAGCTGGTGGTGGTTCGTTCCCCTTGTTCCGTACAGCAGAAATGTATTACACAGAAGCTGAGGCCGAATATCATCTGAACAACGCTGCTAAAGCCCAGCAGCTCATATATGAAGCCAATAAGGATCGTGATCCTTCATATACCCAGTCAACAAAGACAGGTCAGGATTTGCTTGACGAAATCCGACTCTATCGTCGTTTCGACCTCTGGGGTGAGGGCTATGATTGGTATGACTATAAGAGATGGGGACTTCCAATCTCTCGTAGACATTACAAAGATGGCGGTAGCTGGCATACAAACTTTGCTATTACCTATGGACCAGAGGATCGCAATGCTTGGACTTGGGTAATTCCTGAGCGTGAGACCTTGTACAACGGTGCAGTAAATTAAGCACTTGTTAGTAATAATGAAAGAAAAGAGGGTGAAGGCCCTCTTTTCTATTTCTATAAGTATTATCTTTTTTGTTTAAAGAAATCTTGCATCAATTGCCGGCATTCTTCTTCCAAAACGCCACCGGTAACCGTGCATTTGGGATGAAGGGCATGAGGGGCATAGTCGTGATAGCCACGTTTCTCATCACGACAACCATAGACGACACGGGGTATCTGGCTCCAACCTAAGGCTCCAGCACACATGATGCAGGGTTCGACAGTGACATAGAGCGTGCAGTCTGTAAGGTACTTGCCCCCTAATTCATTGGCTGCAGCGGTGATGGCTTGCATCTCCGCATGGGCTGTGACATCATGAAGGGTTTCTGTCAGGTTATGGGCACGGGCTATGATATGGTCTTGGCATACGATGATGGCTCCAATGGGTATTTCGCCTTCGTCAAAGGCTTTTTGCGCCTCGTCGAGTGCCTTGCGCATGTATTTTTCGTCTTTCTGTTGTTGTTCCATGTTTGCAAAGTTACTAAATAATTCATAATTCATAATGCATAATTCACAATTATTTGTTAAATTTGCAAGCGTGGAATGGAAAATCATACATATTGACGAGACGGACTCTACCAACCGATGGCTTCGAGAACAGGGTGGGGAGGAGGATATGGTGGTATGGGCTGATTTCCAAACTGCGGGTCGCGGACAGGGTACAAACAAGTGGGAATCGGAACAGGGTAAGAACCTGTTGTTCTCCATCTTGCTGCATCCAAAGGATATTCCTGCGAACAAACAGTTCGCTATCTCCATGCAGGTGTCGCTGGCAATATGTGAGGCACTGGGAGAGCGAATAGGTGACCTCAGCATCAAATGGCCGAATGATATTTATTGGCGTAATGCTAAGATTTGCGGCATATTGATAGAAAACCGATTGCAGGGGAGTCGTATTCGAGACAGCATCATTGGGGTGGGACTGAATGTGAATCAGCGCCAGTTTCATAGTGATGCACCCAATCCTGTGTCGTTGTGGCAAATTTGCGAGCAGGAAACGGATAGAGAGCAGTTGCTGAAGGATATTCTAAAGGCCTTTGACCGTCATCAGGGCAAGGAGCTGAAAGCGCAGTATCTGTCGATGTTGTATCGTAGAAAGGGGTTCCATCCGTATGCTGACCAGAATGGAGCATTTATGGCAGAGATTGTGGATGTAGAAGAGGATGGTCATCTGCTGTTACGCGATGAGGAAGGAAAAGAGCGTCGTTATGCTTTTAAGGAAGTTTCATTTATAATATAATAAGGTATATGGCAAGATTTAAAAGAATTCTATTGAAACTCTCGGGTGAGAGTCTGATGGGTAAGCAGGGTTATGGTATCGACCCAGAGCGTTTGAGTGACTATGCTCGCCAGATTAAGGAAGTGAGCGAGATGGGTGTCCAGATTGGTATCGTTATCGGTGGTGGTAACATCTTCCGTGGACTCTCTGGTTCGCAGAAAGGCTTTGACCGAGTAAAGGGTGACCAGATGGGTATGTGTGCTACCGTGATTAACTCGTTGGCATTGTCGTCTGCACTGGGAGCCATTGGCGTGAAGAACAAGGTGATGACGGCTATCCGCATGGAGCCTATCGGTGAGTTCTACACCAAGTGGAAGGCTATCGAGGCGATGGAGGCAGGCTATGTCTGCATCTTCTCTGCTGGTACGGGTTCTCCTTACTTTACTACAGATACAGGTTCAAGTCTGCGTGGTATTGAGATTGAGGCTGACGTGATGCTGAAGGGTACGCGTGTGGATGGTGTCTATACGGCAGACCCAGAGAAAGATCCTACAGCGACCAAGTTTGATGCTATTACCTATAAAGAGGTACTCGCGCGTGGACTGAAAGTCATGGACTTGACTGCTATCTGCATGTGTTCAGACAATAACCTGCCCATCTACGTCTTTAATATGGACATTGTGGGTAATTTGAAGAAAGTAATGGACGGTGAGGAGATAGGAACCTTAGTACACAACTAAGGTTTCAGGTTTCAAGCTTCTTCGAAGTCTACATATTCGCCATCAGAGTCGTCGAAAATCTTCTTGTTTTCGCGCTCCTGGTGGCGATTATCTATGATAGTTTCGCCTGTAGGAGTCTGGGTGGTCTGCGAATACTGATCTGACTGGGTGGTATTAGCAGATTGACGAGTGCCATACTGCTGGCGCTTCCTGCCCGTTTCGGTACGGTGGTTGAAAGCCTGCTTGTCTTGGGCATCTTGGACGGCCTTGTTAAACTGTTTCACTTTCTTGAGGATATAGGAGCCCGTCAGCATCAAGATGAGAACTGCAAGGAAGAATAAAAAAGCAAAGAAGCCCAGAATACCTTTAAGCATAAATAATAGTGTTTTTTGTTATTTTGTAAGGTAGCTATTAGCTACAGATAGGATGACATACCATGCAATGATAGCTGCCAGTCCGCTGATTCCAAGCAGGAGTAATAGAGGAATACAGGTAAGCAGGAAGATAAACTTTATCTCGTTGCCCTTCCAGCCCCAAGTCTTGAATTTCAGTGCAAACATGGGAATTTCGGCCACAAGCAACCAACTGCTGACAAAGATACCTGCTAAGATAATATATTCAGCATTAGGCAGAGTCGATATATGATCGCCCAATCCTACGATGAGTGCTCCCCAGAACAAGGCGTTGGCAGGGGTTGGCAGACCGATGAAACCTAAAGCTTGACGCTCGTCGAGGTTGAATTTTGCCAATCGCAAGGCTGAGAAAGCCGCCATGACGAAAGCCAGGAAGGGGATGAAGAACAAGTGGGTGTGGAACTTGCACAGGAAGTCGAACACGATAGCAGAAGGAGCAAAGCCGAAGGTGATATCGTCAGCCAAGGAATCCAATTCCTTACCGATGGGTGATGAAACGTGTAGCAATCGTGCCACCATACCATCAAAGAAATCGAAGACGGCTCCGATAACGATAAACAGCAATGCCAACTCATAGTCACCCTGAAAAGCCCAATAGGTGGCTATGCAACCTGAGATGAGATTCAGGCAGGTGATGGTATTAGGGATATGTTTCTTCATGCCAGTTTTGCTATTACGGTCTGATCACCAGTAGTAGGCTGATCCATGGTAACACAAGGTTTTGCCGTTACGGGCAGATAAACATCAACGCGAGAACCCAGCTTGATGAAACCTAAGTGCTCGTCGATATAACATTCCTCTTCTTCTTTGGCATAGGTGACAATGCGTCGAGCCAAGGCTCCAGCAATCTGGCGCACCAGCACTTCCTGTCCGTCGGGTGTCTCAATCATAATGTCAGCATGCTCATTTTCCTCGCTGGCCTTAGGTAACCAAGCCTTGTGGTAATTGCCATCGAAGTGCTTCACAAACTTTACCTTGCCATCAACGGGGAACCAGTTGGCGTGTACATTCCATGGGCTCATGAAGATGGAAATCATGAGTCGCTTGTCGTGAAAGTAGGTATGCTCGTCAACATCCTCGACAACCACAATCTTGCCATCGGCAGGGGCTACAACCAACTTCTCTGAATCGCCATTGAAATAACGGATAGGACAGCGATAGAAGTTCAGGGCTATCATCCAAACAGTGCCAAAGACAAGGATGAATGCCCAGAAAGGTATCTTGTTATCGATGTATGTCCAAAGTAATGCGCCAATAATACCCAAGGCCATCATACTGAGGGTTAATTCGTTGGTGCCTTCACGATGAATTCTTATTTTTTTTAGTTTCTTTATTCTCTTTCCCATAGAGTCTTTAACCGTAGTTTTAGCATTTTACAGATGCAAAGGTACGAAAAAAAGTGAAAAGCGGAAAGTGAATAATGAATAATTTGCTAATAACACCTTAATAATTATGAATTTTTTTGGTTATTTGCGCTTTTCATCGTAACTTTGGACTTCAAAAAAGACAAAAACAGCACATTTTATGGAAGATTTCGTACATCTTCATGTACATACATATTACTCGATTCTTGATGGACAATCGAGCATCAAACGGCTTGTAGACAAGGCGGTGGCTAATGGCATGCGAGGTATGGCCATTACCGATCACGGCGACATGTTCGGCATCAAAGAGTTTCATGACTATGTAATAGGTGTCAACAAAGGACGAAAGAAAGAGGGACTGGAGCCCTTTATACCGATTTTCGGTTGCGAGATGTATGTGTCTCGCTATGGCTCTAAATTGCTGAAAGGCGACAAGAAGCACCAAAGCGGTTACCACCTTATTGTATTAGCCAAGAACTACAAGGGCTACAAGAACCTGATTAAGCTGGTCAGCAACTCGTGGGTTGACGGCTACTATATGCGTCCTCGTACTGATCGTGAGGATTTGGAGAAATATCATGAGGGTTTGATAGTATGCTCTGCCTGTATTGCAGGTGAGGTGCCCCATAAGATACTGGAAGGCGATATTGCCGGAGCCCGTGAGGCTATAGAGTGGTATCATCGTGTGTTTGGCGACGACTATTATCTGGAGTTACAGCGTCATGAGGTGAAAGACCCCAGTCTCAGGGCTAATCGTGAAACCTTCCCCTTGCAGCAGAAAGCCAATAAGGTGCTGATAGAACTGGCCCATGAGTATGGCATCAAACTGGTTTGTACCAATGATGCCCACTTTGTGGATCAGGAGAATGCTGAGGCTCATGACCATCTGCTCTGTCTATCCACTGGAAAGGATTTGGATGATCCGACCCGTATGCTTTATTCTAAGCAGGAGTGGTTTAAGACGCGTGAGGAGATGAACGAGGTGTTTGCTGACGTGCCTGAAGCATTATCCAATACCTTAGAGATATTAGATAAGGTAGAGACGTACAGCCTGGATCATGACCCTATCATGCCTTTCTTCCCTATTCCCGAATCGTTTGGTACAGAAGAGGAGTGGCGTAAGAAGTTCACAGAAGAAGACCTGTTTAAGGAATTCACTTGTGATGAGAATGGCGAGAACCAGTTGCCACAAGAAGATGGAGAGAAGAAAATCAAGAAGTTGGGTGGCTATGATAAGTTGTATCGCATCAAGTTCGAGGCCGACTACTTGGCCAAGCTTGCTTACGAGGGTGCTGCTCGTCGCTATGGGACGCCACTTCCCAAGGAGGTTGACGACCGTGTGCGCTTCGAGTTGCACATCATGAAGACGATGGGTTTCCCTGGTTACTTCTTAATAGTGCAGGACTTCATCAACTCTGCCCGCGATGAATTGGATGTTATGGTAGGACCAGGACGTGGCTCGGCAGCAGGTTCCGTGGTAGCCTATTGCTTAGGTATCACGAAGATTGACCCATTGAAATACGACTTGCTGTTTGAGCGTTTCCTGAATCCAGACCGTATCTCGTTGCCCGATATCGATACCGACTTTGATGACGATGGTCGTGGACGCGTGCTGAAATGGGTGGAAGATAAGTATGGTCATGAGAACTGTGCCCACATCATTACCTATGCCACGATGGCTACCAAGAACTCTATTAAAGATGTGGCGCGTGTGGAGAAAGTGCCCTTGAGTGTTGTCAATGCTTTGTGTAAGGCTATTCCCGACCGTTTGCCAGAGGGCATGAAGATGAATCTTCCCAATGCGATTAAATGTACCCCAGAACTTCGCGATGCTGAGGCCAGCAATGATGCTGCGTTGCGCAACTCTATTAAATATGCCAAGATGCTTGAGGGTACTGTTCGTGGAACGGGTATTCATGCCTGCGGATTTATTATCTGTCGCGATCCGATTAGTGATTGGGTGCCTGTATCAACGGCTGATGACCCTGACTTCAAGGATACCAAGACCAACTGTACGCAGTACGACGGACATGTGATTGAGTCTACAGGACTGATTAAGATGGACTTCCTGGGACTGAAGACGCTTTCGGAGATGAAGGAAGCCTGTGCCGTCATCAAGCAGACCCGAGGCATTGACATCGATTTGGATAATATTCCCATTGACGACCCCAAGACGTTCGAACTATACCAGCAAGGGCGCACCATTGGTACCTTCCAGTTTGAGTCAAACGGTATGCAGAAGTACCTGCGTGAGTTGCATCCAACGGTTTTCGAAGACCTGATAGCCATGAACGCGCTTTATCGTCCAGGTCCTATGGATTATATTCCATCCTTTATCGCCCGTAAGAATGGTAAGGAGGAAATCAAATACGATATTCCCTGCATGGAGAAGTATCTGAAGGATACCTACGGCATTACCGTCTACCAGGAGCAGGTGATGTTGCTGTCACGACAATTGGCTGACTTTACCCGTGGTGAGAGTGATGCCCTGCGTAAGGCGATGGGTAAGAAGAAGAAGGATATCGTTGACGCGATGAAACCTAAGTTCATTGAGGGTGGAAAGAGAAACGGACACGATGAGAAGGTGCTCGACAAGATATGGGCCGACTGGGAGAAGTTTGCTTCTTACGCCTTCAACAAGTCGCATGCTGCCTGCTACTCATGGGTAGCCTATCAGACGGCTTACCTGAAAGCCAACTATCCTGCGGAGTTCATGGCAGCTATCATGTCAAGACGTCGCGACCAGATAACGGAAATCACCAAGTTGATGGATGAATGCAAGGCGATGGGTATTGATACGTTAGGTCCTGATGTGAACGAGTCGTACCAGAAGTTTGGTGTGAACAAGAAAGGTGAAATCCGATTCGGACTGGCTGCTATCAAGGGTATGGGCGATGGTGTGGCTCAGGCTATCATTGATGAGCGCGAAAACAATGGACCTTATAAGGACATCTTCGACTTTGTACAGCGCATCAACTTTGGTCAGGTCAACCGTAAGGCTATCGAGGCATTGGCATTGAGTGGTGGCTTCGACTCGTTTGGTATCCGTCGTGAGGATTTCTTCGCACTGAATGCCAAGGGAGAGACCTTTATCGATACCATCATGCGCTATGGTCAGACCTATCAGACAGAAAAGCAGGAGATGCAGAATTCACTTTTCGGTGGCTTCGATGGTATTGAAATCCAGACACCTCCTCTGTTGAAATCAGAAGCGAAGTGGAGCGATATTGAACGACTGAATAAAGAACGCGAGCTGGTGGGTATCTACCTTTCTGCTCATCCGTTGGATGAATACAAGATAGTACTTGACAACCTATGTAACACCCGATGTGACGAATTGGCAGACTTGGCTAAGTTGAGCGACCGCGAGGATGTTATTCTGGGTGGAATTGTCACAGGAGTGAAGACCGGCTTTACCAAGACGAGCAAACCCTATGGTGTCGTGACACTCGAAGACTTCAATGGGTCGGGCGAACTGTTTTTGATGGGCGAAGAATGGGGACAACGTTCAGGCATGTTTACCATTGGTGCCTCAGTCTATGTTACAGGTAAGGTGCAACCACGTTTCCAATATAATGAGAACGGCCCCAAAGACCTGAAGATAACAGGTGTGGAGTTTCTCCAGACGGTAAAGGATAAGGCTATAGACCGCATTACCATCTCGTTGACCACCGATTTGCTGGACGACCAAGTGGTGACAGAGTTGGGCGAACTGATAGCGGAGTATCCTGGCAACACGAAACTCTTCTTCCAATTGCACGACTCCATGGGAAAGAATCATGTGTTGTTACGCAGCACTACAAAGTCTGTTGATGTGAAGAGCAAACTGATTCAGTATATCGAGCAGACAGAGGCCCTGGACTATAAGATCAATTAGTGGCACGTTATTTGTTGTAAAGAGCATTGAGAAATAAATAGTAAATTGTTTAATTGTAAATTAAGATTATGGAAGTAACAATCACAAGCGAGAATTTCGAGAGCCTGAAGAATGGCGCACAGCCATTAGTAGTTGACTTCTGGGCAACATGGTGTGGCCCCTGCCGTATGGTTGGACCCGTCATTTCCGAGTTGGCTGAACAATTCGACGGTAAGATTACCGTAGGTAAGTGTGATGTCGAGGAGAACGAAGAGTTGGCTGTAGAGTTTGGCATTCGCAACATTCCCACCATCCTTTTCTTCAAGAACGGTCAGGTGGTTGACAAGATGGTAGGCGCACAGCCTAAGGCAAAGATCGAGGAGAAGTTCCAGTCATTACTCTAAGCTATGGCCAGTCTTGACGAAGAATTAAGAATAGATGCCGAGGAAGATGCCCGCGAGGCGGATTTCATCCTCAGCCAATTGCCTGCAGACCTGAAGGAGCGCTATTCAAAAGACGATATCCTTCGTCTGATGGATCTCATCGTTGAGTATTACTTTGAGAGCGGTGTGCTCGATTTGGATGACGATGAGGTTGAGATTGACTTGGAGCAAGTGGCTGATGCCGTTTGCAAGAAAGCCAAGAAAGAAGGCCAGGGCGACTATAAGGCCGACGAGGTGTTCTTCGTTGTTCAGGCTGATTTAGACTATCAAGAGCAGACACTCTAGCATTTCACGAGCCTGCTACCATCCTGTTGCTCGATGATGCTGACACGTACGGCATCATCGGGCAATATTTCTTCTATCAGCTCAGGCCACTCAATGAAGCAGAGTGCTCCACTGTAGAAATAGTCTTCATAACCCATATCATAAACCTCTTCCAACTTCTTGATACGGTAGAAGTCGAAGTGGTAGATACGTTGAACGTTGAACGTTGAACGTTGAACGTCATGATTATCGATACTGTATTCATTGATAATTGCGAAGGTAGGACTGGTAATGACATCCTCGACACCCAGTTCTTCGCAGATAGCCTTTACGAAGGTGGTCTTGCCTGCTCCCATCTTGCCATAGAAGGCAAAGACGCGAGCCTCGCCCATGTGTTGAATAAACTCGCGTGCTGCAGCACGTATGTTGTCTAAGTTTTCTATTCTGATTTCCATATCTTATCGTTTTCTACCTTTCATATTAATAATAGGTATGATCATCTCTTCCATCGAGATACCTCCGTGCTGGAAGGTATTGCGATAGTAGGATACATAATAATTGTAGTTGTTGGGATAGGCAAAGAAGTCGTCGCCCGTAGCTATCACATAGCTGGTGGATAGGTTCGGAGCAGGCAGTTGTGCCTTGTGCGGGTCTTTGATGACAAACAGGTCCTTCGAATCATACGACAGGTTCTTGCCTAACTTATAGCGCAGATTGGTGTTCGTATTGCGGTCGCCAACAATCTTCACGGGATTCGTGGTGCGAATGGAACCATGGTCTGTGGTAATCATGATGCGATAGTCACTCTGTGACAATTGACGGAACAGGTCTGCTATTACTGAATGGCGAAACCATGATAGGGTAATGCTGCGATAGGCCGATTCGCTGTTGGCCAGTTCGCGAACCATCTTCGATTCCGTACGGGCATGAGAGAGCATATCGATGAAGTTGAAAACCACCACGTTCAGGTCGTTCTTCTCCAGCTCGTTAAACTGGTTCATTAACTTGTCTGCCTCTGCCGAAGTGTTGATTTTATGGTATGAGAAGGTGTTCTTTCTGCGATAACGCTCCAGTTGGGTTCTAATCAAAGGCTCCTCGTTCAGGTTCTTGCCCTCCTCTTCGTCCTCGTCAACCCATAGTTCTGGGAACATCTTTTCTATCTGCTCGGGCATGAGTCCTGAGAAGATGGCATTGCGGGCATACTGCGTAGCTGTAGGCAGAATGCTGCAATATAACGCTTCGTCTATTTCAAACTGGTCGCCAATCTCTTTCTCCAGCATCTTCCACTGGTCGTAGCGGAAGTTGTCAAGAACAATGAGGAACACCTTTTCTCCCTCATTCAACAAGGGAAATATGTTGGTCTTGAAAATTTCTGGAGAGAGGATGGGCATGCTGTCGTCCTTCGCTCCCTTGCCATCAAACTTTCCCATCCAGTCCATGTAGTTCTGCTTGATATACTTGCAGAAACCACGGTTGGCCTCCTCTTTCTGCATGTCCAGCATCTCTGTCATCTGAGAATCGGTAGCGCTCAACTCCAGTTCCCAGCGCACCAGACGCTTGTAGATGTCAGCCCATTCCTGCCACGTCCTACAATCCATAATCTGCATGGAGAGCTGTTGAAACTGCTGTTGATAATTGGTCTGAACCGTTTCCGTCACAATCTCCTTGCGATGGATGTTCTTCTTCAGCGACAGGAGTATCTGGTTCGGGTTCACAGGCTTTATCAAGTAGTCGGCTATCTGCTGTCCAATGGCTTGATTCATGATGTCCTCCTCTTCGCTTTTGGTTACCATCACGATAGGCACCTGAGGCGTAATCTCCTTGATGCGCTGAAGGGTTTCCAGTCCGCTCAAGCCCGGCATCATCTCGTCTAACAATACCAAGTCGAAAGTGCGCTTCTTGCACTCCTCAATGGCATCGTTGCCGTTCGTCACGGTGACTACCTCATAACCTTTCTTCTCAAGGAAGAGCAAATGGGCACGTAGCAATTCCATTTCATCGTCAGCCCAAAGCAGTAATCCGTTATTCATATCTCTAATCGTTTTATAAACGCTTTGTACCTTTAGGTCAAAGAATTATCATTATCAATTATCAACTATCAACTGTCAATTAGCGAATGCGCCCTATCTCCAAAAGTCATCATCGAACTCTATGTATCCACCGTTGTCCTCTGATGCATCCTCTTCATCTTCCGTTTGCTGTTTGTCCTCTTTCTCCTCTTTCTGGATAATCGTTTCGGGCTCGTTCAACAATGGAATCTTAGATATCTCAATAGGAGCCAGTTGTTTCTCGAAGAACAACTCATAGTCTGCATAGCTGAATGCCGTACCCAACAGAGGCAGGTTCTGCTCGCTGACAATGAGGCTTCGACAATGCTTCAACAGTTCGGCCAACAATCCTCCTGCACCATGCAGCTGACGGGCATATTGGCGTGCCTCGTCGTAGCTGAGGAAACCGCTGATAATCATTCTGCAGAGTCCGTGCTGGTCTTGGTCTGTCACAATCTCAAAGTTGCGCACCAGGTAGTTGGAGAAGTTGTGCTTTGCCATCTCGTAGAGCAACTGATTCTGATTGACTGAGTCAGGTTGGTAAGCCAACAGGAATACATGATTGACGTTCAACTCTACGCTGAGCGTATCAACATGCGCAGAGTCTTGTGCCATTCTGTCAGCATCACGCAGATGCCATACGTCGCTCAGGTCAAATGTTCCACCATGCAGTTGCCTGCCTTGCTGCACACCACGGATAATCATACCAGCCAGTTCGCTGACCTCGCTCTGTGGATATTTCTCCACCACCTGTTTCATGCGGTCGGTACATTCGGTGGCGTTTCCTTCATTCAGCAGACTCAGTCCTTCGATAAACAGAAACTTCGGACGGTGCTGTCCTAATGGGAAACGACTTGCTGACAACTGCGTGTTCGCCTTCACCTCCTCAAACTTATTCTCTTTAAAAGCATCGTAGGTGGCAGCATACAGCGAGTCCTCAATGTGTACTCCAAAGCGTTGGTTCTCTGCAAAGTAAGGATCGCTCAGTAAGATGGTCCATTCGCTTTCAGGGAAGTCTTGCTTCAGTTTTTCCACACACTCGTCGGCTTTCTGCTGATTTCCTTGTCGTGAGTAGAGCAGGAACAGGTGGTACCACGCCTCGTCGTTATGCTCATAGTCTGCATATTGTGTGGTCAGTCGTTCCAAGTATTTGCTGCTCAGGTTCAGATTGTCCAGCTTGTCTTTAAAGATGACGCCCGCATGGAACAAACCGTCTTTTATCAGATTGTTACTCTCGGCAATCTGTTCTTCGGTAAATGGTATCTGCGCCAGATAGTATTCGCGCTGATGAGGGTCGTTCAGGGAGGCGGAGTCTGGTTGCTCCTTGTTATCTTTTTCTTGATTATCTAGACCGTCTGGATTATCTAGACTATCTGGTTTCTCTAGATTTTCGTTTTCTGCGGTTTCTGTGCTCCCCACTACCGTCTGGTTGGCGCGTTGCCAGTTGTCTTGGTTCTCGCGCTTGCCCCATAGTCTTTGGAACACCTGCTTACCTTGGTTCACAGCCTGTGGATTATAGAAATACCAAGCGCTCGACCCCGTTGACGAGGGCAGGGTAGGCTGGGGTGTTGTTACCTGCTGTCCCCCTCTTACCGATTGCTGTTGCAGGGTTCTTTCAGCCTCCGCTTCCTCTTGGTTGCGTCGCTCCTCCTTTTCTTTCTTTATCAGTTCGGCTATGATTTGGTCAATCACCTTGTTGCGCTCTGTTTCTGTCATGTTGGCCAGTCGTTGCAGTGAGTCTTGCAATTCTACCGCACTGGTATGAGGCGCCAACTCGTCCAGTATCTTCGAACGCTCCGACAATTGCTCATAGTCCTTGCGGTCCTTGTCCAGCAATCCGATGGCTTGTCCGTAACAGCGCTGTGCATCGGCATATTTCTCTTTTTCCCAATACACATTACCCAATGTCAACAACAACACACCTTTCTCCACTCCGCTGCGCGTAGCCTTCTCACATCCTGTTTCGTAGGCTTCTATGGCGTGCAGGGTGTCTTTCTGCGACAGATACGTGTTGCCGATGGCATAGTAAACCTGATCCAGATAGTCCTTGTTGTTGTCCGATGCTGCCATCCTTTTCAGCTTCTTGATTTTACGCTGATGGTCCATGGTGGGCAACACCTCCGTTTGGGCTATGCGGGCGTTGAACTCCAATTCGTAGGGAGGGTTCAGTCTGACAACGTGCTTAAAAGCCTCGTAGGCTTGTTCTTTATGTCCCAAGATGGTTTGCAACTGTCCCATAAGGAACCACTCACGGGCTTTCTGCTTCCTTCTGCGTTCGTGTTTGATGGCCTTGCGCAGATATTGCGTGGCCTCCTCGTAGCGTCCGCTGTGTATGTAATAGTCGGCATACGTGTAGTCCCAGTCCTTCACAGCCCGGAAGTCCATCGAGTCGCGTTGTTGCTTGGTAATGATGTCCTCAGCGTCGTATAGCCAATCCAATTCTGTGTAGCTCTTTGCCAACCAGGCACGCGCTATGCCGAGTATGGCAGGCTGTGTCTGATACAGTCGTGCCATATAGGAAAAGGTGGCTGCAGCTTCTTCAAACTCGCCCTTCTGGAATTGCGACTTACCCATCAGCAGCCAGGCTCGCCAGAGGAAGGGGTTGTATTCGCGACGCCCCAACCACTCAATGTCCTTTTCCGTCTTCCGACGGTCCTTTTTCCATTCCGGTCTGCGCTTGATGCTGTGTTGCTTAATGGCTTTCTGCGATTTCTCTATGGCACGGTCAAACTGCCCTTTGCCTATGTCGCGACTCTGCTTGTTGCCTACTGTATAGAGTGGAATCAGCTCTGTACAGTTGTCGCGGTTGCCGTTTTCCTTTTCTATACTACCTTCTATGAAAGCCTGTGAACCATTGAAGTAAGTGTTATATTTGGCAGTAAACGCTTGCCAGAACCTGCTTTGTGGCGTGTTTTTCTTCGTCGAACAGCTTGCCAGCAGCAAAGCTGCTGATGTAAGAAGTAAGAAGTAAGAGGTAAGAGACGATTTCACTCCTTCCGTCTTACAGCCACCCTCTTCCTTCTTCCTTCTTCCTTCTTCCTTCAACTCCGCCAACTTGCAGTCCTTTCTGCTGGTGCACGATGCACAGCCCTCCTCTTTGTTAACGATAGGCTCGTCATTACTGCCTATCGAGAAGATGGCAGCTATAGCGCCCAGCGCTACTAACGATAAGATGGCTATCAGCAGGAATTGCATCTCTTAACTTATCACTTATCACTTATCACTTCAAATCCTGCGGATTTGATGTCTTCCCAGAAGTGTGGATACGACTTGGTGACTACCTGCGGGTTGTTGATGCTCAGTCCGTCAATGCAGAGCGATGCAGGTGCAAACGACAGGGCCATGCGATGATCCTCGTAGGTGTCAATGCCTCCTTCTATTTCAGGCATACAGCGTTCGCCATCCCATATCAGCTCACTGTTGTTCTTGTCGTGTATCACGTATCCCAACTTCCTCATCTCTTTCTTCATGGCCTCTATGCGGTCGGTCTCCTTGATTTTCAGCGTAGAAAGTCCTGTGAAGTGGAAGTGTACATTCTTCAGCGCACAGCACACCACGAAGGTCTGTGCCAAGTCGGGCGAATTCACGAAGTCGTATTCCAGTCTGGGCACACAACGGTTCGTGTGGCGCAAGGTTACCGTGGTAGGCACCCCTTCCTTTCTGCTTTCAAAGGTGCTCTTCACCCCCAGCAGACTGAAGATGTAGCGCACCGATGAGTCGCCTTGTTTCGAACCGTCCATCAGTCCTTCCAGTCGTATCTCGTCGTCCTCGTGGGTGCTCAGAGCCATCATCTCATACCAATAAGATGCCGCACTCCAGTCGTTCTCGATATAATAGTTACGCTCCTTGTAGGGCTTGGGTGCTACGCTGATGGTTTCAAAGTCGCTCCAATCGGCATCGGCTCCGAATTCGCGCATGGTCCATAGCGTCAGGTCTATATACGGACGTGATATCACGTCGCCCGTCAACCTCAGTGTCAGTCCGTTCTTCAGCGTCGGACCTATCATCAGCAGTGCCGAGATATATTGCGAACTCACGTTGCCCTGAATCTCCAGCAGTCCGCCCTCCAGTTGCCTGCCCGTGATGCGGAGTGGGGGATAGCCCTCTTCGCCTGTATAGCTGATGTCGGCACCCAGTTTCCGCAGTGCGTCCACCAAGATGCCGATAGGCCTGTGCTTCATGCGCTCCGTACCCGTCAGTACGTGCGAGCCTGGTGTCACACTCAGGTAGGCCGTCATAAATCGCATGGCGGTTCCTGCCGCCTTGATATTGATCTCCTCGGGCATCTCCTTCAGGGCACTGACAATCACTTCCGTATCGTCGCAGTTGCTCAGGTTCTGGGGCAGATGCTGTCCGCCGCTGAGCGCATAGATGATCAGGGCACGGTTTGAAATGCTCTTCGATGCTGGCAGCTTCACTGTCGTGTTGAGCTGCTTGGGAGCCGTAAGTCTATATTGTTCCATTGTATTGAGTCGAAATTGCGAATGCAAAAGTACTCATATTATTTCTTATACGCAAAAAATAGCTGATAATATATCTTAAAAGAAAAAAGTTGCCGAAAAATTTGGTCGTTTCGCAAAAAGTGTGTACCTTTGCACCCGCATTCGACAAAAACAGTGTCGGAGCGCATGATTACGATCGGGATTTAGCGCAGTTGGTAGCGCACACGTCTGGGGGGCGCGAGGTCGCTGGTTCGAGTCCAGTAATCCCGACTGAGAGAATCGCTAAGAGACTGATAATCAGTTACTTAGCGATTTT